>Ga0208264_1000070_pt1 | contig 64009 bp, 49 predicted proteins | sample LakWasMet31_HOW6_2_FD_183873 | JGI IMG/M metagenome (GOLD analysis project Ga0208264, IMG submission 183873) | Freshwater sediment methanotrophic microbial communities from Lake Washington under simulated oxygen tension - Sediment Metagenome... | ecosystem: Environmental > Aquatic > Freshwater >... | reverse complement strand
ACCAAAATGTCCGCTCTCGGTGCCGCTATGCGTAAACTCGTCCATTTATGCTTCGGTGTTTTGAAAACCCGCCTGCCTTACCAACCAAATTATGCAATTTAACGTTGACTTGAGAGACGGTATCTACATTTCAATATAATCCCCAACCGGCAACCGCCTCCCCGCGCCGTTGCTGCTGTAAATAAACCCGCGTCAACCCGCTAAAATCGCCGGGATGTTTCTCGATAAACCGCCGCTGCCAGCGGCTGCCGGTCTGCTGGCTGGCCAGGCGTTGGCGGATGACGTCCAGATAGTCGGCGATGTCGGAAGAGCTTATGCCCAGCGATTGCAAGCCCTGCTCGGCGCAAGGCAGCAGTTCGTCCGCTATCAGCGCCGCCAAGCGCAATTTGCGCTCGCCGAACCAGACGATATGGCTGTCCAGGCCATGCCGGGCGGCTTGATAGAAGTTGTCCTTGGCTTGGGCAAACGGCAAATCCGCATGGCCAGCCAGCCTTTGGTCGTAGAGGTTTTTTACCAGCCCGTAAAAAAACGCGGCGTTGGCGATCATATCCAATACCGTCGGTCCAGCCGCCGGAGTGCGGTGTTCGATGCGGATATGCGGAGTGCCGTCGGCATCGAAACCGACCAGCGGCCGGTTCCAGCGCCAGATGGTGCCGTTGTGCAGCCTCAGGTGCTGAAAACTTTCCGGTTCATCGCTAAACCGCTCCGGCAGCAATACCGGGAAGTGCCGGAGATTTTCGATGAAACATTCCATGATCGATTGCCGGGCAAAATCGGAACCGAAACTGACGCGATGCAGCGGCCCTTCCGCCGCGCCGCGATAACCGCCGCTGGCGACGGCTTGTTCGAACAGTGGAATGCGGGTTTCGGACCAAAGATCCTTGCCGAACAGAAACGGGGCATTGGCGCACATGGCCACCATTGCCGCCGAGGCGATAATCGAGGCGTTGTAATAATGGTGGGCGACGCTGAGCGGACACTGGATATGCAGTTGAAACGAGGTGGTGGCCGCTTCCAGCATCACGTCGTGGTGTTCCAGCTTTAGGTGGTCGTGACCGCAAATATCCAGCGTCACTGGCTTGCCGCGAGTCTGCAGGATTTGCCGGTTCAGCGCCCGGTAGCGGTTCATGTCGGACATGTTGCCCAGATGCAGCTCGCTCTGTCGCAGGGTTGGCAAGATGCCTATCGTCAGCAGATTCAGATTCATTTGCCGGGCGTGCCGGTCGGCTTGTCGCCAGGTGTTGCCCAGGTCGTTATGCAAACGGCTGAAGGCGTCGCCGGATAACGGCAAGGGCGGGGTGTTCAATTCGACATTGAACTTTGCCAGTTCCGGGCCGGCCATGGGATTGCCGAGCGAGCGTAAATAGGCGTCGTTCAGCGGCGCGGGGCGCATGGCATTGTCAATCAACCAGGCTTCGATTTCAAAACCGGCGACCGGAGGGGCCTCCGAACAGGCGCCGCGCTTGATTATGGCGTCGAGCAACTCGGTTTCGGCGGTCAAGCGTCGATGGAAGCGCTGGAAGTCGGCCGCTTCGTAGTCGGAAGTGTGAGTTTCTTGGCCCATGACGGTTCCCCACGCATATTTGCCGGTTCGATATTAGGGGTGTTGTGTGGATAGCGTCAATATGCGTGCGAATAACAGGCGTTTATCTGCCGGTTTGTGGCGTACGATATTTGACCGATCGCTTATGGCATTGCCCTTGGCGGTCGAATTCGAGACAATCGGCGAAAAGGAGAGAATATGAAACTTAGAAAATTTTTACTGCTTGGCATCGCGGCGATTTTGACGGGCTGCGGCCATGGATACGAGGGCGAATATACCGCGCAAGGCGGATCGTCCAACGAATTTTTGGATGTCTTTGCCAAAGTGGTTGGCAACAAGACTATCGTCATAGGCCCCGATTACATCGATTCGGACGGCATCCGCACCAACTTCGAAGAGATTTTTGTCAGGGAATCGGGAAGCCAGGCTTATCTGGTCTTTAAAAAAGATAAAGCCTCCGAGGAGGCTTGGAAGATAGTCGACAAAGATACCCTGATTCAGGGCAGCGGCCTGGTGTCGGTGACGCTGAAACGCGTCGCCAAATAAGCGGTTATTGCCGGGTTTTCATCGGTGATGATCAGTAACTGACCCTAACTCCCACCTCCGCGCCACGCCCCGCTTCCGGCGCGAAATTGCGCAAATACGAGGTTGAGTTGCGGATGTTTTCGTTGAGCAGGTTGTTGCCCTTGGCGAACAGCATCAGCTTGGCATCCTGATAAGCCTTGAGCTGATAATTGGCGCCGACGTTCAATAGAAAGTAGCCTGCGGTCGAAGTTTCGAAGTCGCCGGCATGCGGTTGGTCGTCGGCGCGGGTCAGGCGCAGGTAAGTCGATAATTTATCCTTGTTGTAATCGAGCTGCAGGCCGTAGCGTAGCGGCGGCATGCGTGGCACGTCGCCGCCGTTGACGAATTTGCCGCGGGTGTAGTCGCTGAATAGGGTCAGTTCCAGCAAGCCGAAATGGTTTTCCATCATCGGCATAATCAGCTTGGCTTCGTAACCTTTGAAAATGGCGTCTTTCTGGGTGCTGATCACCACCGGTACGCAGTCGGCGACGCAAGGGTTGCCGTCTTGGTCGACGAATTGGCCGCTACGTTGCTGGGTGATGTAGTCGCTGGCCCAGTTATGAAACAGGTCGAGTTCGGCGCGCAACCAGTCGGATTTAAAGCGATAGCCCAGATCCAGGTTGTAGGTGGTTTCTTCTTTTAGACCGAGGCTGCCGATTTCGAAACTGCGGGTGGCGTCATGATAGCCGTTGGCCAGTAGTTCCTGAACCTGAGGCGCTCGGGAGGAACGGGTGACAGCCAGATTCAGGCTGTTGCGCTTGTCGAGTTTCCACAATGCCGAGGCCGAGGCGCTGACCGGGGTGTAGCCGAGGCCGTTCATGCCGTCCGGGTTGATGTCGGTTTGTTCGATGCGGGTGCCGAATTGATAGGCTACCGCGCCGACGTCGAACGATTCCACCGCAAACACCCCATAACTGTTGATCAGCGAATGTGGGACGATGGCATTGCCGGTGAGTTTTTCGATAGCATTGAAATCGCTGGCTTGTGCCTGAAAACCTACCACGCCGCGCAATGGGCCTAAATCCTGATGGGTCAGTTCCAGCCGGCCTTCGTAGGACTGGTTGGTGAAGAAGGCGCCCGGTGAGCCGTTAGCGATTTCCGTGTGTTGATAATCGGTGTAACCGAGGCGGGTGCGCAGGCTTTTGGCAAATTTGAACGGATTGTTCAGCTCGCTCTTGAAATCGTATTTTTGCTGTCTGAGGGCGATTTTTACGGTTTCTTCGCCGGTGCCGTTGGGGGCGATGCCGTAGTTGTTATTCAGGTTGTTGATGGAGATTCCGGCAAAACCCGGCGTCCCGACCCAGGAGGCACCGGCCGAGCCGCTGATCGCTTCGGCGCCGGTATTGTTCAGATAGCCTGAAGGATTGTCGATCACATTTAGCGAGGGATCGGTGATTGCTACTTTGGCGACGTCTATACCGCTGCCGCCGATGTCGAGATTGTTACGATGCCGGTAAAAGCCGTCCAAATGGTAAGCAAGGTTGCCTTGTCCGCCTTCCACTTTCATGGTGGTACTGGTTTCGTCGGAGGTGGAATCGAAGCGTTGTTCCAGCGCGGCGCCGACCAGTTTATCGAACTGGCGACCGGGAATGCGGTTGTCGATGACATTGACCACGCCGCCCATCGCGCCGCTGCCGTACAACAAGGTAGCCGGGCCGCGCAGCACTTCGATGCGTTCGGCCAGCAGCGGTTCGACGCTGGAGGCATGATCGGGACTGATCGCCGAAGCATCATTGCCGCCGATGCCGTTGCTCAACACTCTAACCCTGGGGCCGGCCTGACCGCGAATCACCGGGGTGCCGACGCCGGGGCCGAACGACTGGCTGCTGATGCCCAGTTCGTTTTTCAGGGTGTCGCCGATGCTGTGGCCGGTTTTCATTCGCAGCTCGTCGTCGCTCAACACAGTGACCGGCATGGCGTTGTCAGAGGCTTTTGCCGGCAAGGGCGCGGTGACGATGACTTCTTCAAGCGCCTGAATAGGCGGTTCTTCGGCCAAGCTAGCCGTTGAATGGATGGCTAAAAACAAAGCGGCGGTTTTTTTCATGAACGACGAGGTCAAAATGAGTTAACTGCGAGGTATGTTATATTATCACACTCATTGTCGCAACTTTTGCTTTGCGGCTTATTCAGCGGTTTGGGTCCATTCGCGAGGTTTTGGTTTTAGGATAGGGCTGTGTAATTTTCCGAAATTGGTTTTCTCTCGCACTCGATAAGAGCTATAGAAAGTAGGGAAGCAAAAATAACCTAAATGGGAAATTATTTAGGCTTTTTATGGCCGGATTTCAAGGCATTCTTGGGCCTGTATGGCGATTTCCAGTTCTTCGTGGGTAGCGATTACCAACACCGTGGTGGATGAATCGCTAATACTAATGTCGGCGCAGGGGCTGGGATGGCTTTGATTTTTACCGGCGTCGATGGCGATGCCCAACGCCGACAAGTTGGCGCAACACTGTTCGCGCAACCGGGCGTCGTTTTCGCCAATGCCACCGGTAAACACCAAGGCGTCGACTCGGCCCAGTACCGCAAAATAGGCGCCGATATATTTTTTGATCCGGTAAGCGTACATGTTCAAGGCCAGACGGGCCGCTTCGTTGCCGGCTTCGGCCAGTTTGTGGATGGCGCGCATGTCGTTTTCGCCGCAGACGCCTTTAAGGCCGCTGTTTTTGTTCAACAGTGTTTCGATGGCATCGTTCGACAGGTTGAGCGTGCGCCCCAGATAAAAATGAATAGCCGGATCGATGTCGCCGCAACGTGTGCCCATCATCAGTCCTTCCAGCGGCGTCATCCCCATCGAGGTGTCGATGCTTTGGCCGTTTTCGATGGCGGTAACGCTGGCACCGTTGCCGAGATGCAGGGTGATCAGATTGGTTTCGTCCAGCGCTTTGCCGAGATATTGCGCAGCCTGTCTGGCGACATAGCGATGCGAAGTACCGTGAAAGCCGTATCGGCGCACGCCATGTTCGGTGTACAGGCCGGCGGGTAGGGCATAGCGGTAGGCATAATCCGGCAATGTGTGGTGAAAGGCGGTGTCGAATACCGCGACCTGCGGAATATCGCCCATCTGCCGTATCGTTTCCTGAATGCCCAGCAGATTGGCGGGGTTATGCAGCGGCGCCAGCGGTATTGTTGCCTCGATTTGTTGTAGCACTTGTTCGTCGATCAAGGCCGGTTGCCTAAACTGTTCGCCGCCATGCACCACGCGGTGGCCGATGCAGGACAATTCACGGGTATCCGGCAAGGCCCCGGAATCGGATAATGCCGAAAACAGCTCCCGCAAGGCCTGTTGATGGTTGTCGATCGGCTTTTCGACCTGCTGCGGTGCCGATTGGTTAAGCGTGTAGCGATGCGACGAGGTGGTTTCGCCGATGCGCTCGATCAAACCGCTCATTAGCAGGGTTTGTTGGGTCATTTCAAACAGGCAGTATTTGATCGAGGAACTGCCGGCGTTGAGTACCAGTATTTTCATGGTCGATTTTGCTTAGTGGGTAGGTGAGTGTTTCGCCGGCGCTGGCGGCGTGTAGCGATGATCGAGAATTTTATCGATCTTAACCGCCAGGCTTTCCACCGCCTTGATCGTCAATTCGGCATTGGGACCTTTCGATTCGGAGATGAAGTTGCCGGCCCATTGGCCGTTGCCGACATTGACTAGATTGCCCATTAAATAAGCGAACAAAAAGCTGGGTTTATGCAGCCTGCCCACCAGCAGATAATCGGCGCCGAAGTTTTTGCCCAGTTGCGCGGCGGCATCGGCATGGTCGAAAAGGTAGCCCACGCCGCTGTCGGCCGCACGTTGGGCTTGTGACGGAATGTCGACGATGCGATAGCCGGCGGATCTTAATTCGTTTTCCAGCAAGGGTTTGATGGATGCGGTGCGTTCTATTTCGGCGGGTATGCCCGGCGCCAGCGTCAGGTCTTTCAGTTCGAAATCGAGAATGGCGATGCGGGTTTCGGCCGGTAGATTAAAGCTTAGTGCGCCAAGACAAGCAGCGGCGAGCAATAAAACCGGCTTTTTCATGGCTTATTTGCTTTCCTGGGCCTGGATCGCGGTAATGATCACCGTATTGACGATGTCGGTGACGGTACAACCGCGGCTTAAGTCGTTAACCGGCTTATTCAAGCCTTGCAATATCGGGCCGATCGCAATCGCGCCAGACGAGCGTTGCACTGCCTTGTAGGTGTTGTTGCCGGTGTTGAGGTCGGGAAAGATGAATACCGTGGCATGACCGGCGACTTCGCTATCGGGCAATTTGGTCTTGGCCACGTCGGCATCGACGGCGGCGTCGTATTGTATCGGTCCTTCCAGTTTTAAATCGGGACGCAGGGTCTTGGCGATTTTGACCGCCTCCCGGACTTTATCCACCGCTTCGCCCTTGCCGGAGTCGCCGGTGGAATAGGACAGCATCGCTACTCTTGGCGTAATGTTGAATATCTGCGCGGTATCGGCGGCGCTTAAGGCAATGTCGGCCAACTCCTGGGCGTTGGGGTTGGGGTTGACCGCGCAGTCGCCATAAACCAGCACCCGGTCTTCCAGGCACATGAAAAATACGCTGGAAACGATGGCGGCACCGGGTTTGGTTTTGATGATTTCGAAGGCCGGACGGATGGTGTGTTGGGTGGAATGCACCGAGCCGGACACCATGCCATCGGCAAGCCCAAGATGTATCATCAGTGTCCCGAAATAGCTGACATCCGCCATCAAATCGTAAGCCGTCTCGTAGATGATGCCTTTGTGTTTGCGGGCTTGGTAATAGGTTTCGGCAAACTGCGGACGCAGTTCCGAGGTCAGTGGATCTATGATGTCGACGTCATCGAGTTTGAGCGCCATGGTCTGGATTTTTTGCCGGATTTCTTCAGCATTGCCGAGCAGCGTGATTTTCACCACATCGCGCAACAGTAAAATTTCGGCGGCGCGCAGGATGCGTTCCTCTGTGCCTTCCGGCAAAACGATATGCTGTTTTTTGGCCTTGGCGCGTTGCACCAGATCGTATTCGAACATCAGCGGCGTCATCTTGTTCGAGTTCTGGGTGCATAAACGCAGCTTGAGTTCGATCATGTTGATGTTGTTTTCCACCAAGCCCAGCGCCTTGGCAATTTTACGTTCGTTTTGCGAATACAGGCGGGCCCTGACTTGGCTGACTTTCATCGCCGTGGTGAATGTATCGCTATCGACGCCCAGTACCGCAAACGGCGTATCGCCCAGGCCGTCGATCAAGGCTTGAACCTGGCGGCCGGGCTCCTGATGTCCGGTCAGCATCAATCCGGCGATTTGCGGATAGTTTTTGGAATGATAGGCCATCAGGCTGGCGAGGATGATGTCGGAACGGTCGCCGGGGGTAATGATTAGGTCGCCGGCCTCGACATAGTCCAGAAAATCCGGCACCAACATCGCCGCAACCTTGTAATGATAAACCTCGCGGCTCATGGCGTTGCTGTCGCCGGAAAAGATTTTGGCGTTCAGCGCGTTGGCGATGTTGCCGACGGTGGGTTTTTCCAGCGATGGCTCGGTAGGCACCACGTAAACAGGAAAATCGGCCGAGTGGCTCAAACTGATGCGTAGGCTGTCGACCTGATCTTGCTGGACGCTGTTGATGACCGTTGCCAGCAACTCGCAATCTTGTTCATGCACGGCATGTTTTAGGCTGGCCAGACTGTCGAGTATCTCGTCATTATCGCGTTCGCCGCCTTGCATGATAGGCATCAACACGCATCCCAGATTATTGGCGACGTCGGCATTGAAATCGAATTCGAACAGGGAATCGCCGCGGCTGTAGTCGGAACCGACGCAGAGCACATGATCGCATTGGGCCTGAAGCGTGCGATATTTGGCGAGTATTATTTTTAGCAGCTCTTCGTATTGTTCGTCGGCCAGCAGTTTTCGGGCTTGATCGCTTTTACAGCCGTACATGGCTTCGTAGGGCTGCGCTAGTTGGTAGCGATGGCTAACCAGCTGAATCAATGCATCTTTTCCATCGTCGCTGTGGATGATGGGGCGAAAAAAGCCGATGTTTCCGGCATGGCCGAACAACATTTCCATCATCGCCAGCATGATGACCGATTTGCCGCTGCCTTCGTCGGCGCCGGTGATATAAATGTTTTGCGAAATACACGATGCGATGGATGATTGCGGTGTGGTCATGGCGGTCGGTAGGCTAAAAAATGAGCATCGATTCTACTGCAAATTCGGCGGACTAAGGGCGTTTCTCCCGCATTACAACCGCGGCATAATGGAGGTGTCTTGAATAATTGTTGATTACCCTGCAAACTTAAGTATAGCGTCTATACTACAAGCCGGGCGCAGGGACTACTTGAAAAACAGCGATGGCAAAATTTACCGTTTATTTTAAAGACAAAGCAATCCAGTCAGGTTTTTTTGAATCCGGCGTCGTGCATATTGGCCGCGATGAAACCAGCGATTTGGTGGTTGACAGCCTCGCGGTTGCGCCGGCGCACGCAGTTGCCGTCATTAAGGATGGCACTTGCGTTATCAAACAGCTGAACGATAAATTTCCTTTGCTGGTTAACAATCGGCAAATGAAAGAATGCCATTTGCAAAATAACGATGTCATCAATATAGGCAAGCATTATATTGTTTATAGCACGGCCGAGTCGGTGACACCCGCCAGCCCTGCCTCTCAGAATCCGGACGTTAAATCGCTTAACGAGAAGCTGATAAATAGCGTCAAACTCCCCGATGCCAACTTGCAAGTCATGAACGGCGAACACATCGGCCGCATTTTGCCTTTAAAGAAGGCCATGACCCGATTGGGACACGAAGGCGCCGGCGTTGTCGTTATTGCCCGTCGCAAGGAAGGCTATTTTGTTTCCGCATTGCAAGGACACGAAGGTTTGGCCGTCAATAATGAACCCTTGGGCGATAGGACCGTGAAATTGAACAATAACGACGTGATTGTCGTGGACAAAACGCCGATGCAATTTTTTCTGGATTGAGCATGACATTCGAAAAAAACGAAGATAAACGCCGTTTTCATCGCATTTTTTACCATGCTCAAGCCGTTTTGGATGGCGCCGAAACAAGCTATATTTGCAATATTGTCGATCTTTCCTTGAAAGGCTGTCTGCTTGAGTTTCCTCAGCCGTGGGCAGGCTCTCTGGAAGCGCTTTACACGTTGACGCTAAAGCTAAGCGATGAAATCAGCATCGTCATGGAAGCCAGCGTGGCGCATGTGGTTGGCAATCAAGTAGGTTTTAAATGCGAACATATCGATATCGACAGCATCTCCCGTTTGCGCCGTCTGGTTGAACTGAATCTGGGCGATAGCGAGTTGTTGGAAAGAGAATTGGCCGCACTGAGCGATTTTGGTTTGCAAAACCCAGATAATCCATGATCGATGCGCCGTAGGCTATCAGGCTGTAACTTTACGCATCGAGAATAAATTTCTGCCAAGGCAGTTCGCTGTTTCACACAGCTTGCGTTTGCCAGCCCCCATTTTTATCCACCCATTTCAAGCTGAGCCAATACCACAAGGTCATCGGCGGCATCATGGCAAACCAGCTCCAGTCGTCAATCAAAAACAGCCTGGCAATCCAGGCGTTACCGTCGTAATAATTCACCCATGGAATACAGTAAAAGCTGAAAATCACTGTGCTCCAGACTAGCGTCAACGCGCCCTTGCGGGTTTCAATACTGGATAATGCCAGGAATACCCAAATAGGCATATCGTTGGTTTTCTGCATAAATTTCTCCGTTAAAAGCCAAATTTTCAGCCTGTTTAGGGCGGCACAAACTACCAATAAAACAGCGCAAAGGGAAGATGGAAATTTCATCGTTCCCGATTCAAGCCGTTCTTTTGGGGCGCCGTCTAATTAAATTGCGTTATATGGCGCATTCTTTAAGTTATATCCCTTGTTTTTCAGGTTTTAATTAGGCATTTTCAAGATAAATAAAGTGATTTTTCTGTTTTAAAACAATGCTTTTCGTGCGGTGGCATGTAGCTTGCTTTTGTAGGTTTTGTTGCATTAGGCGTTTTAAACAGGAGTTTAACAATGGTATTGGCGAAAGCCGTTATCGTTTGTTTCAAGGCTGGGATCGATCGCCGAAGGCACCATTGCCACACCCGCCGCGAGGCGGGGCCGGAAAGTCACGGTTCTTAATGCCAATTAAGAAGGTCGGGCCGCCTCCTAATAGTGATGGGGAGGAAGTCGTTGTTTTCCTTATGCAAAGGTGACGTCGAGAGCATTACTGTTATCTAAATAAAATAAGTAAACAGTAGAGAGGATTTTTAATGAACGTTATGAAATTAAGCGCGGCTTCTATCGCTATTTTAGGGGCGCTGGCCGCATCTCCCGCAGTACACGCGCATGCCTCGCTGAATGCGGGCGGTACCGGTGCCAACCCTGCTTGGGCGGGCGGATCGATAGCCGACTGGATGCCGAATACCGTGACCTTGCCGTCCATCGGTTATCTCGGAATTCACTCCAATAACAGCGGCCGAGTGATTCAAACCGGCGTTTACGACTCGGCTGCCAATGTTCCAAACAATGCCCCAGGTTTGGGTGGCGGCTCATTTGCCGGGGTAGTGGCAAAACACGGCGATTCGTTGCTGGGTCAGGTTTACAAATATAACAATAACGTCGCTAATCCCACCGATTTGCCAACCAATGTCGATATTTCAGTAGCTGCCAATTCTTGGGCCGGCGGCATTTCAGATGCCAATACAGGTTTGTCGTGGGGCAACATTCATGCAAGTTCAGGTACCGGTAATCCCGAAGCCAATCTTATTGGGTTGGGCGCCAATTATTTAAACGTGACGGTGGGGGACGATATCAGTAATGCGGCCGATGCGCTTCTCGGTTCTCAAAAACTGGCATTCTCGATTTATCAAGGTTGGGCGACAGGCCCAGGCTTGCAGGGCTTGAATCTGTTGGGCACTGTGTTGGCGGCCAGTGCTGGAGACGATATTGGTCTGTCTATCGCCTTGTCGGGCCAAACCCTCAACGGAGCCGGTACTCAAGGCGAATACACCGTCGTTGTTGGCGATCAAAGCGGCGTGGGCGGAAGATATAAACTGGCGCTGGCGGCGTCCTCGACCGCTTTGTATGCCAATGTCGTTACCGCAGTGCCTGTTCCAGGTGCGGTTTGGTTGTTCGGCAGCGCAATGGCGGGCCTGATCGGTTTCGGCCGTCGTAAACAAATCGCGGCCTAAAGCCTTAATGATTATGGAAAACCCTTAAAGCAGTTAACTCTCGCTTCAAGCAAGGATAGCCGAAGCGAGGGGGCGGAAAAGGATGCCGTTGGCAGGGATGCAAAACATCAACCCCGAATCTCGGCAAGAAGCCGGTTCGGGGTTTTTTATAGCGGAATATGCATCGAATTTTGGCCTCTAAGCGATTCTGATGATTTAGGCGTTAAGGCTCCGATAGGCCTGGATATTTCTAATCTTTGGTTGTCGTTAGATAGCCAGATTCAAGTGGTAACGGGCTTCCTTCTCCGGCGCAAATCAACATCCTTTTAGCAATGAGATCATGCCGTTCGAGTCACTGTCGTTGCTGGCGTATCGGCGATGCCACGATATTTACCGCCCACAATATCGCAGGGATGCTCGCTAAATATTCGTGCCAATGCTTTGTTGCAAGTCATCTGAAATTTCGCAGCTTTGGATGCTGTTGTTATTCAGCTTAGTATTGGCTTGTATCAATAGCCTAAAAGTTCGGGGGAACTTTTTAGGGTTCCCCCGAGAAGCAGGCGCTAAATGGATTTTATCGTATTGACGCCTTGAATGTGGTGGTCGGCAACCACTAAGAGCCGCCGGGATTGCTTTCGCCCATACCCTCAGGGAAGAAATTGCGCCTTGGTTACCACTGAAATTTGATCAATCACAAAAGCCTGTGTAGCACCTTCGAGCGGAACCACGATGAGATCGGTAAAGCCCGCCGGATCTTGCACACCGGCCCATTGTGTGGTTCCGGGGGCCAAAGGTTGCTCTAAACTAACTGCATTTGTGCCAGTGCCTACGATGAACTGAACAGCACCGATGGACGGCGCAAGTGCTTGTCCGGAATCGAAATTCATCGCGAATTGGGAGACCGGCTGGCTGAAGTGGACATGGACGGCTCTCCCGACGGGATCGCCCGGAATTAGTCCAACTGGTGAACGAAAATCCGCACCGAATACCTGCTTGACCCCCCTGTCCAGATTTAACGGCACTTTTTGTAGATTGAACGGCCTGCCATAGCTGTAAAGTTCGTTAGTGCCAAATTGAACCAAACCGTTACCACATTTGATTGGGCTCGCGTTGACGTCCGTAGTCACTAGGCAGGGAGACAGGCCAAAGGGGTGCAATTGGCGCCTTAGCGTTATTAACTCCTGGCTGAGTGATGACAACAGTCTCTTTGGAGCCATATAGAATAAGGCATAAGTAGATCCTCCCGTAGGCTGGTCTGAGATGATAACTGCTTGTGAACTTGGTGTAGGTGTGGGGCTAGTCGTTGGCGGCGGCGTAGGCGTAGTAGTTGGCGGCGGTGGTGGTGGTGGATTAGTTTTCCCCCCTTGCTTCGCTAGGACAGCGCTAGAAAAACTCAAGGCCAACAGTAATATCTCTAGTTGTTTTAATGTGTTCATGATGAATTACCTTTTTGTTATGGTTGTCGTGCTTATTGATCGGTTGACTTGATTCGTCATTTGCTTTTCGAAGCTTTGTTCGTAACGCGTCAATCCGGCAAAATTGTGTTGTTGCGAAATGGCTGTTAATGCCCGTTGGTTAGAAGGTGGTTATATTTTTGCTTGCAGCTTTCTTGCCCTCCCCAGCATCTTGTTGATGTAAGGGGAGGGGGGTTATGCAGAAAGCTGCGATGACTTATTTGGCTGATGTCGTGCCGACACCTTTGCCGCCGTATGATGTCTGGCAGGTTACACGCTGGTTATTAACACCTACCGGTGACGTGCCGCCCACTACGGCCACTTGGTATTTACCGGTGGTATCGATCAGTGCACTACCAATCAGGTTACTCGCGTTCGGAACGGTGGTTGTATCCCCCACCCAGCAGGTGGCTTGCCCCTGTGTCAAGTTCGGGCCGAACCAGTTGGTTCCGCCGACAATGACCCATTTAGCTTGAGAAATGGTGTAGGTGACCTTGCTGACACTGTTGGATTCCGGACCCGTGAAGTTGGTCAATTGCACCAACGCGGTGTTGGATGGTTGTGTAGGGTTTGAGCTGTTGGAGACCCTATAGCTCAAAGTGTCGCCGCCACCAGAATTCGCGATATATCTGAGCGTACCATCCGCATTCACCGTCGCCGTACCCCGCGTCGGTGGTGTCAAAATCACCACACTAGCAGGATTGATCTGATCCGCCGGGGCCGTGGTTGCGGCCGTATCGTTGTTCAGTATCTTCAGTGTTGCCGGGTTTCCTACCAAAGCTGCAGATTGATCCAGATTGGCGGTAGGTGCCGCTGATTGAAATTCTAGCGTCAGCTCACCCGATGCCACATTCGAAACTGCTGCGTTGGCGCTTTGTCGGACATATTGGAAACGATCCGGACCAGGCAGCGCGCCGGCATTCGCTGTAAATGTCCAGCTTCCACCTATCAACGTTATGTTTCCACTGGCTGGCGAATTGATAATCAGCGCATCGGCTGGCAGGGTGCTTCCTGAAGCCGTCATTAATGTTGACGAACCGCTGGTACTCACGATGAAACCGTTAGGATCATTGAAATTGGTGGCGACCGGTGGATTGGGCGCATTTTGTGGATTACCCACGATGGCAAGCAGTGAGTCGCTATGCTGCCCCAAATCAGCGGAGGCTACCGAGATGCTTTCCGGTGGTTCGATGCCCGCAGGCAGTGTGTAGCTAAAGCAAACGTTACCCGAACTCGTGTCAACCCCAACCGGACACTGGGCCGCCGTCAATGTTGAAGACACGGCTGGATCCATGCCGGGCACCCCTTGCACCACCAGTCCCGGGTTTCCGACCTGATCCGATGATTTGGCAACGATACTAATCTCGCCGGTGTTGGTGTTAAACGTCGCGATGCTGATTTCGACACCATCCGTTAATACTGCGGATTTGCTGACGATTGGCTTGCTATCGACGTTGGTCACCATGACCGATGCCGGAACCGCCTGATTCGAAGGATACTCAATATGGCCATGGTATTTGCCTGGGATCACGCCATCCGGAAATAATTGCAGGCTTGGCATACCCGTACCCGTCAGGATCAACCTCTGGTTGGGTGCCGAGGTCGACCATACATCAATGGAGTTCACGCCGTTCGAGCGGCTCTTGTAAGCACCTTCGATACTCAACGGCTGTGCAATCGGTGAACCCCATACTTGGCCGAGCACATTGGCGACATTGGTCTGAATAAAGTCATGTCCCTGCCCATCCAGATTCGAACCGGGAGGACCGTCAATCCGAATGAAGTTGGTACCGTACGGACTACCGGTGAAGGTGTGTGCATAATTTGGGTCGCCGAGAAACGTGGCGCCGCCTGCGGTCAGCGATTCGCCGGGTAGCAGGGTATCCCACTCAATAAACGGTCCAAGCGCGCCGCCGATTGCACCATCGAAATTCATCTCAGGGCCGAGCGGGATGTCTGCCGTGAAGAACACGGCCGCCTTGACGCCGAAAAGGTTGGTGGTGTTAGTTGCCTTCACATTGTTGAAGACCTCGACCCCAAATGGATGCGTCACCGTATAGGTGCCGTTTTTCGCCTCATCATTGAAGTTCAAGGCGATGCGGACGCGGGCAAAGACCAGCTCCGTGCCATGCACAGGAACGCCCAACGGCAAGTACGAGGCTTCCAGCCCGGCGACATAGCGGTACCGGAAGTCCGATCCCGTGGCTTTATCTCTGAACTCGACCATGTTGTAAAACATCTCCGAGCCAATATTACCGGCAAACCCAGCCGGGTCGGGGGCGGGAGGGAAGCACATGGGCGCATTGCCGGCCGCCGGATTGGGAGAGGCGGTCTGCGATTTACACAGGCCAAGAGCCGTTCCATTGGTATCTCGATACCACTGTGGCCAAGTCAAGACCGGATCGCTGGGGCCGTGATCCTTCAGTACTGCAAAAGCGGTTGAGGTTGTTGTGCTCAACAGTACGGCGGCAAGTGGTAGGAATCGGAGCAATCTGTTCCCACGAGAATGGGAGGGAGATCCACGCTGTGAAGTTTCTATGTCGCTGGTATTCATGTCAGTCTCCTATATTAGAACGTATCTAATGTAAGTTTTTCGATTACCGTGATATCGGGCTACGCGGACCTTTTGGATATGGCCGCCTCGTCCTTGGCGCTGAGTCGTCAGCTATTTGGTGGCTAATAATGATGGGGCCGGACTAGCGACCTCATTGACCGTACTGAGCAGTTCACGACTCAAGCAGTTGAATTAATCCTTGAAATTTCAAGAGTTTTACTTTTAATGTATCAGCTAATACCTGAGGCTCACCTGCTGCATACTCTGGATAATTTCATTTGTTAATTCTGAAGATGGATCAAAGGTTCAATCTAACGAAAAAAATATAGCGTCTGTCGGAAGCCGTCCCAATCTATGCTGAGTGGCTCGATACCCCATTTCGGTGGCTTTGCTTATCCGTAGCATATTGGCGAGCCAGATTGAAGCAGCAGCTCAACACAGCTGTAATATTGAGTGGACAGGAAATAAAAGCGAAGAAAATAACGCCGCGCTAAGCGCTTTCGGGAGGTCTTGGCCTAGTGGTGGTGATGGGGGGAAGCTGGCGAAGTAGATTCATCAGCGCCCCGGTGCTTCCAAATAGGCGATCAGGGCTTCTATATCTGTATCGGTAAGCCTAAGGTTCGGCATCGGCAATTTTTGGTATCGATTAAAAAGCTCGATGGCGATGGGGTCTTTTTCCGACAGCATATGATCGGGTGCTTTCAGCCAGCGATTCAGCCAAGCCTTATCGCGGCGTTCAGTCACGCCTTGCAAGCCCGGCCCCAAGCCATCTTCCGTACCTAGACTGTGGCAGGCGTCACAGCGGGAGCGGAACAGGTCTTCGCCCTGACTCATCTTTTCTATTTTTTCCGCACCCGCATAACTGGATAATTCTGTTTTCCGATCCGCCTTGACGCGGCTCAAGGAACGTCCCAGAAGCCATGCCAAGACCTTGGGCTCATCGAACGAAGAGCGTTTTATCCATTGCCCCGTGCTTTCATTGCCCAACAGGAAACTGGTGTTATGTTCGCCGAGTTTGCCGGCTTCGACATCGTCTCTGAATAAGCCCAATTTTTTTCGTAGCAGCGTGGTATCGGCTTTGCTTCCGGTCAGAAAGCTCCAGCCGGAATCGGAGCCGATCCGGAACCGTTCCGCATATTCTTTAAGCACTTTAGGGGTATCGTGCTCGGGATCGATGCTGATCGAGTAAAAGAAAATATCCTTCCCCATGCGGTCGGCCAATAATTTGTATACCTGCCGCAAATTGGCGGTCTGCATCGGGCAACTGTCGCCACAGTGGGTATAGATAAAATTAACGACTACGACCTTATCCTTGATCAGGTCATCATAAAAACGAACGGTCTTGCCATCCTGATTGACCAATTCCAGATTGGGGAAATAGCCTGCTCCCCAGGGAGAACCCTTGGGGGCGGCCCAGGCCAGGCTACCCCCAAGCGCCAACATAGCGCCTATGAATATCAATGTTTTTAAATGGTCAAGGGCGCTATGGATTTTCATCATCGTTCTCCGTTCACTGCTTATTTAGGCAAAATAAACGACTTCTTGGCAGCCAGATCACCGGTTTTATAGGTCGGTAAATAAACGCTAGGATCGTATTGAACGCCATCCCAGTCCGGCATCGGCGTTGGAATGGCTAGGGTTTGGCCGGGATTTTGCAAATCCCAGCGTAGCAACATCGCCTTGTCTTCATGCTGGGTATTGTGACAATGTTCCACATAAGTGCCGGCAAACTCTCTGAAGCGGACCATCATATCGACGCTGGCGGTACTGTCGGGCAGTGCTCCTACGCGATATACATCTTTGCGGGCATATTTTTCCCAAGGAGGCGGCGCTTTACCGCCACGGTAAAGAATCTGTCCTTCTTCAAAGTGAACGTGCACAGGATGTGCCCAGCCATTGCCACCCTTGATATGCCAGATCTCGACTTTGCCTAGGCCGTTTGGTTGATCAGGAAGCGTTGGCGCCGCGGAAACTCGATGTGGATCGGCTTGCAAGCCAGAACCACCATCGGTCTTGATAGTCCAGGGCTGGGTATCAGTTGCGCCGGATCTGCCGAATTCGAAGGTTCTTTGTATGGCGGCTTGTAGCTCTTGGGTGGTCGGTTTATTCACCGGAATCATCTGTTTCTTGCCTTCCACGTAATCGGCGGGGTTCATACTCAAATCGGTGCCGCTGTAGTTTTGCACCCGGAACTCAAGGAATTTGCCGACCCCGGGATCGCCATTGATGCCATCCGCCCTATATTTTTGAGGATCCAGCGCATCGGCCAATGCAATGACTTTGCTAGGCCCTTTGCCGTCTTGATGCTCCAGCAAATTAACGAAGTACACCCTTTTGCCTTCCATGCCTTTAAAATCGACAATGATGTCATAGCGTTCGGCAATGGCTTGCTCAGGCAAAGCACCCTGGGCAGATGCGGCATTAGGGAAGGGGACTGCATGTTGCATGATATTGCCGTCGTTGGCGATCATGTAGGAGGGCAGTATTTTGCCGGTTTCATCGACGATCGCTATCTTGTAAAACCGCGAGACACTGCCGTTCAAGATACGGAAACGGTAGCGGCGGGCGCGAACATCGACATAAGGTTTGTAAACCCAGTTGACGGTAATGCGGTCACCCAGGTAGCCATCGGTGTTAAAGATGTTGAATTTAAGCTGCCCGGTAGCATCCCAGGCCTTGTCGGCAACCACCAGATTCATATCGTAATCGCGGTTGCCCCAATCGAGAGCGGTGCCGCTGGGTAGCCGTAGATTCACGCCATCGTTGAGTCCTTCATTGCCGCGGTCAACGGCGCTGTAGTAATTCATCATGGCGGCATTGCCTTTGTAGACATTCTGCGCGGTGTAATCCAGCATGTGGTCATGAAACCAGTGGGTACTCATGGTTTCCCGCCAGTCGCCCTGAACGGGAATGATGCCGCCGCGACCATCGGGCGCGCCCGCCCGGAGGTCGGTTGCCAGGGTATTGATGCTGTCATGTCCGGCCAAAACCATGGGCCAATGGTAATCATAAAATTGTCCGGGATAAAAATAAGCATGCATGAAACCGTCGCTTTCGGCCGGATTATGACCGTTATGCTCGTGGGTACTGATGGTATGCCAACCAAAACCGGCATTTGCCCCGGGATTGATCGGCAAAGCGTTGTAATGACGGAATAAAATAGACTCTCCATAACGAGCCATTAGCAGTTTAGGAGGCAGCGTGCCATCAAAAGTCCATACTGAAGTAGGGCTTTGCGTGGGCAGATTTTGGTGCATTTTTATTTCCAATCCTTGGCTGCCCGGATTTCCATCGCCATCGGCATCCAGATAGTAAAGCCCGCCAGGGGCAAATTCCCCCACCTTGTACTCGTGCAGCTGTTTCTTATCGCGCAGACCGCCATTGACGCGAGCTCCGGTCATCGCCGATTGAAAGTAAGCCAAACGAGATGCCTTGGTATAAAACTCATCCCAACGTTGGTGGGCAAACCATTCACCCGCTGGCCGGCCATCGGCGGGCATCGCCATATCGGCTGCCAGACCAAGACACTCCTTCACCTTGGCTTCCCAAGGACTGGATAATGTTCCGTCCGCTGCCGGCGTCGGAACAGAATTCAGATCTTCCTTAAGGAAGTGGTCCAGACTAGGACCGTCCGGAATACCATTGCAATCGGTAGGAATTGGTAACGTGGATGTCGAGATACTTGAATCAGACATATTCTTAAGTCCGAATTCCTCAAACATTAACAGTTTGGCGGTAAACGGCGTCGCACACGAACCATTAATACACAGTGGACTTGGCTCGGGGGTGAAGAGACCCGTGACGGGATCTACCGTTGCCGTTGGGACGTTGAATCCGGCATGAGCGGAGTTGGTTCCACCAAAAATGCAGGATAGAACCGTGGCCGCGAGAATCGTATTCTTGAGTATAAGGTTATGCTGATCGGTGTCGGAGGACTGGTCTATATTTAATGAGCTATGCCTTTGTTGGGCGGCATTAACTCTTCGCATATAGCTGTTTAAAGCTATTGCTTGTTGGCAGATACGTGTTTTCTTAAACATGATACACCTCTGATTTTACGGATAGGTAAGCATCGGTTTCTTCATACACATCAGGCTAATGTTTGTATCCATTCCTCGACTGGGAATACCTTTGGATTTTCGACATATGCCACCGATTCGACATCCCTTAGTTGGGTGAGGGATGAAACAAACTACATCGATGGCCAGTCCGAGGGGCTGCTCCTTAAGTGACTCAATGTGCCGGAAAAATAAATTAAGCGAGGAAATTAAGAGAGAGCGCAACAATCTCCTGCTTAAGTGCTTCGCGATGGTTTGCATGCTCAGAATAATTTCACTTGTTAATTCTGTGGATTTATTAAAGGTTCAATGCGGGAGAAAAAATATAGGAAGGAGGGGGCTTGAATGTCGCCAGTTTGCTGTGACTGGCGTTGAGTAGCTCATGGTGTAGCCTGCTACCAATCATGGTGTCGAAGTAACCAGTTTGCCTAGTTGCCTCGTGCCGTTCTGCCGTCCTTGTTTCCACGGGCGTATAAAGACATTCGGCCGCTGGAGCCGCATAGCGTCCAGCGCGCCGAGATGGAGATGACAGGGCAGATTCTGTATAAAACTTAACGTGATATACCGTTCGTCCCTAGCCCCTCGAAGGAGATGACCGGGATTTCCTTAAGGAATTACCCGGAATATCCCCCACAAGCCATTACTAAATTGAAACGATGCTTGGTCCCGGTACAGATAATCGCCTGGCGTGTTGTAATAACCGCCGGCTCCATTGGTGAGCAACAGATTGAGGTGGCTGCCGGGACCTATGCCCGCCTCGGAACCCTTCCATTCGGACCAGGTATTTTTCCCTATTGCTGTCGAGCCGTTGATATGGGGTTCTTCCTGCCAGCCATGTCCATGCACTTGGAAAACATGGTTGCGGGCATGACCGCCCGGCTGCAGGATTCTGAGGCGGACGTTGTCTCCGGCCTTGGATTTGAAGATAGGCGTTTCGATGTCGCCTTTGAGCACATCGCAGAAGTCAAGGTTGCGGGTCGATTCGAGCGGTGTTTCCGGGGCGAATCCCATCCTTGTCCAAAGCGGCTCGGTCTTGTAGTTGAAGGCTTTTTGCCCGGAATCTTCCGGATCTTCGGCTTGGGCGGTGTTGGGTATGGCCGTGCCGTTTTGTTGCAGATTCAGGTCATCCTGAAAGATCAGCACATGCTCCCTGAATTTACTGCTGCCGTCGGCCAGCGTCACCGTTGCCGAGGCGCGCGAGTCGGGGTCTTCGAGCCAGGTAGAACCCAAAGGCTCGATGATCATTGCGGCGATTGCACCCTTGCTGGTTTGCTTGATCCGATCCGACGGCAGCAGGTTGATTGCGCCGTATTCGACGGGTTCGGCGAAGCGGCGCCTTTTACCATTGGCATCGAGTTTGATGCTATCCCTGCCCGCATACCATCTATAGCTGACCGTTTTGCCGGGCGCCGCTGTAGCCGGGGGGCCGGCCGTCCACAGCGATGGGTTGAATCCGACATTCAGCCCACTGCTGGTTAGGGTGTCAAATTCAAGCAATTGTGGCGACAATCCGACGTGACTGGAAGGCTTGATGTCGTTGTTGTTGAAACCCTCGACTATCATCGGCAGCGTGCTGTAGCCGTCCACTTGAGTGCTGCCAAGTTTTGCCGGCAAGTGGTTGACCAAATTCATCGTGATGCAGTCCCCGGCTCTGGCGCGAAGCATCAGGGGTTCGATCGGAACGCCGGGTTTCAAACGGCTAGTCGTGGTGTCGAAATCCTGGTCGCGGACATACAAGATGGCGCCCGGATCCTCGATTCCCGCGCTTTTGTTATAAACCAAGGGGCCGCCCAGCACGTCCTTCGCCAGGAAGGCATGAACCTTAAAGCTTACCTTGGGGGCATCGCTTGGGCAGACGCCTTGCAGTTCCACACAAGTCGGATCGATCAGCGCGCCGGTCGAATCCTTGGCACATTTCAACGCAGGCAAGGCGGTTCCATCCGGATTATTGGACAATTTAGCCAAGGTCGGTGCCGGATATTGGCTGCTGAAGGTGCCTTTCCCGTTATAGGTTCTCATGATGCCCCACAGGCCATTCCAGATATCGTCAGTCGCCGAGCCTGGGAAATAGGCGGTATCCGCCCAGGGGGTATCGCTTCTGACCGCGTCGACTGCCCGCACCTCAAACTCGAAATGTTCGGAAATCCCCAGCATCTGAGCGTTTTTGTAGCCCGAATTCTTCACAGAGGGTTCGAACAGCCATTTCAGGCCATGGGCACTGAAGTTATGACCTTCTTCATGAGCCCCCTGTAAAACCCTGATCTGAACCTTGTCGCCGGCAAAGGTTTTTAATAAGGGCGTAAAAGGGTCGCCCGGCATCACATTTTTGGTCAGCGGCCAGGAAAAGAAGGCCGGTTGGCTATTCAGCTCAGGCATGGCTCTATCGGTCCGCGATTCGAAGGCAAAGGAAAGATCGCCCGGTTTGCCGGCTGTCTGAGCATTGCTGCCGTTGTTGATTCTCAGGGCTATGGGTTCGTTACGATAGTTGACTGTCATCGTGCCGGGGTCTTCGGCTGAAATGGCCTCGGGACAGGGCCTTGGGGCGCCGCCCGGACAGGTCGGCGCCACCGCCAGCAGATTATGCGGCCCGTCTTCCATTTTGCCCGGCGGGTTGACCGGCGTACCATCGGGACGGTGGGCTAGCGAGAAATCTCCCATTTCCAGCATGAACTCGCGGTAAGGCCGTTCGCCATTGCCGGGCTCGATGATGGCCTGCCAGGTGGTCGGGCCGCCGTCGCTTCGGGTGCCCAGCACCGCGCCAGTTTCATTGTGTTTCCATATCGATCCAACCGGCTCTACTACCAAGCCGGCATAAAGGCCGGGATGTTGATGGGTGGAAGGCCCGAAGTGGTCGTGAGTGAATACCGTGCGTAGCGTCCTGTCTTCGCCGGCATTGTTAACGACATCGTCGGCGTACCAGCGCTGTAAGGTGGTTTGCACGCAGGTGCCGCCGCCTTTTTCAAAACCATCCAATTGACAGACAGGCGGTTTTTCGGCGTCGGTGTTATCCGTGTTTAGCCAATGACCGTTAGGTTTATTCAGCGCAACCAGGCGCTCGTGGTTTTCTTCGGGACTGAAGGTACCATCCTCATAGTTCCAACCGTTGGCAGAGCCGTCGGACGATGTCACGTCGAATTTAACCAAGTGTATGTGTTGGCCGATAATATCGGTCGGAGTGTCGACTTGGAAGGCATCTTTTTTATAAACATTGGGCACCAGATTGGTGTGTTCAAACACGATGCATTCGCCGCTGTTGGCTCGAAAGAAGAACGGTTCGGGGGGCCTTTTGCCATCAATCGTATCCGATACGTCGTCCCATAAGGTCAGAATCCGTTGTTGCGGAAAATGCCAGCCAGCTTTGTTCATTTTGACATCCAGCTGGATAGCGGCCGCATGGTAAAAACGTGTGTTGCCGGCGACCGATTGTTGGGCGTCATTGACGCAAGGGTCGGCAAAAGGCGCGCCTGGAACGGCGGGCAGTCCATTCACCTTGAAAGCGCCGGTATTGCCATCGGGTTTCGGTGTGGCGTGGCTTTTGAGCCCCGCCGTCGTTCCGTCGCCGCCATGGAATATCATGGCTTGCCGCTCCCAAGGGGTTCCGGTTTCCGGCAGCTGCTTCGCGGCCAAGGTGTTCAATACCTTGTTAAAATTATCCCGTTTTTGATAGCTGGTTGCCGTGCCGGCGGTGACCACGTGGCGCGGCAGGCCGCCATCTTTGACGGTATCCATCGGCGGATGCGGCGGACGGTGTCCGGCGATGCCGGGAATGAAAAACGGGTAACCTGGATTGCCCGTCGCTACCTCCGGTAATTTGACCTGGCCGGTCGGTGTGCCTTCCTTGTATTCGATTTCCACCTTGGCCGCCGGCATGGGCGCCATTGCCATCGCCGGCATCGGAATCAGCGCCGGTATCGGTGTTCCCGCCTTGATTTCATGATCCGGCAAGGCCCTGGCACCGGGGGCTGGCCTGCCGTCGCTGGACAATACCGTGCCTAGCTCCAGTACGTCATGCACGCGCCATAATTCCCACATCCCTTGGGCGAAATGGGTATAAAAATGGCAATGAAATATCGAATCGCCTACCGCACCGTTGCGGTTGCCGCTACCGTGATGGGCAATTTCATAGGTATATCCGCTGCCAGGACCTATGCTCTGGCTGTCCAGATAGGCGGAGTTGTCGTTATTCGGGGTATGCAGCCATTGGTGGGCATGCAGATGGAAAATGTGGTGTTCCTTGGGGCCTGCATGCAGGTTCCTGAATTTTACCCGGTCGTTGAGATAGCTGTGATGAACATTGGAAGGGTCGTCGGGGAAATAGGCTTTGGTGGCGAACTTTGGGTTTTCAACCACGCCCATGCCACTGGCATTAACGCCCGCCGGCACGTCCACCACCATCGCCGGATCGCCCAGTACCCAGGAGGTTAAAAAGAACTCTTCATATTTGCACTCGACGCAGTCTTTCATCGGGCCGAGTTTTAGCCGATTGGCGATGATCTCCGAACCAATTCCGCCTGCTCCGTAATTGATCGCAAAACCGTCCCTGACACTGTGTAAGGTGTGGATAAAGGTCGGGTCGTTATACCAGGCCGGAAATGCTTGTACGGCCTTGATCTCGTCGTGATAGATAACAGTGAATTCGCGGAATGGATCGATGCGGTTGGGATAGACCGGGTTGCTGGGCTCCTGAGCCGCTTTAAACGTGCCCAGGGATGGGCCGGTGACGATGGCGTTCAGATCGGAATGGACGATACTGTTGCCCGCGAGCATGTTCAGTATCGGTGTGCCGGCAAAGGGATGAGGCGTGCTCCCCTCTATTCGCCAAGTGTAGGGAGGCATTTCGGCATTAAAGGCTTGGATTATGCTTAGCTTTGCCGATCCATCGGGAAGAACGGCATCGATAGTTGCCTTGCCTGTCGTTGCAATCAGCGTTTTACCGACATCCTCGCTAATAAAGCCAATATTGCTGGCCAGCCGAGTCATAGCCGCCGTGGTGCTGCCATCGGGATTGCCGGTGACGATGAGCCGCTCGGACGGTTTACGAGTTTCGACATTGGGATAAACGGCGTCGTAATTGACGACCGGATAATATTTTCCATCCGTTTGGGTGGAGCCGGTGGCGGCTAATGCCAGATCCTGTTCGGTTACCTGGCTGCGGTACCATTGAGCCCCCTTGTTTTCGACGTTGACCGCGCCGAACAAACCATGGGCCAGCGATCCACCGTCGCCTTCGCCGCCCGTCGTGGCCGCCGTACTGTAGGCGAAGTAGGTGCCTTCTTTTTGAGCATAAAATGTGTAGGTCTTGGTGTCCCCCGGACTCGCCAGACTGTTGGGATTTTCAGCGACGTTGGAGCCATCCGATTCCATGCCTTGAGCCTGCATGCCCATGACGTGAAACGACGCGGAACGCGTGGCCGGACCATCGTCGTTCCTGACCGGGGTCGCGTTGGGGCTTTCAGTGCCGGGGGCGACAGGATTCAGTAATGAGCCGGAGCGGGTGGGACTCAGCCAATTGCTGAAATTGACAGTCAAGCAATCGCCTTCGTTTACGCGTAGCACCAGAGGTCTAGGCCGCTTTCCGGGCCGCAACATCGCATTGCCAGGGGAAGGCTGGTTTCCGGTAATGGCAACCACGTCGCGTTTCAACGCATAAATCATTCCGGAGGGGTTCATGGCGCCGAGTCGGTTGTAATACAAGACCTGATCCAGCGCTACTACATCGGCAGTTACACAAGCTTGAACCTGGCCGCTTACCTCAAGCGTCAGTATTAGTAAACACCACTTCCACTTCGCGAGTGTTCCGGAGCCGGATTGGACGCCGAGTTTAACGTTAAGCCGCGATTTCATGATTCCCCCTAACTCATCGAAACGCTGATGTGTTTCAGAGCGGGTTTCCTTGAAATCGTCGTAGGCATTTTGCCGGGATTCCAGCGACGTTCCGCTTCCTGTCATTGCCCGGCATTCGCTCCCGGACCACTGACGGCCGGAACCGAAACACACGCTTTGGGAATAGGCGATGGATCGATTGCAGGGCGGGCTGATTGCCTTTGGCGAGGTGGAAGCGCTTGGCGACGAATTGCCTTTAGCAAAAGCCAGATTGAGTAAAAAGGCATTGCCGTCCATTGCAGCAAGACCACCTACGCCGGAGGTGAGAGCCATTTTCAGCAAATCCCAGCGACTCAGATTTGCTGCTTGGATGTCCCTGACTTCCTGTATGCATTTCGCTATTGTTTTTTCATGTCCATGCGTTGTTTTAATAATATTTGACATGACATTTCCCCTCTTACCAACCCAAAAGATTAAGAACAGATTAAGAAAAGATTAAGAAAAGATTAAAACACTACATTTGCGAAATGAGATATACGTACGAATACGTATATAAAAATTGTGGTAGTTGTTGGATATTGTTGGCCACGCTTCATTATGTCGGCCTAACAAATGAACCCCAGCAAGCCTTCTTATTGTTATCAAGATATTCGTCAGGGCTTTGGTCTTCGCTTTGTGGTGCTGTTGTGTTTGTCGCTAGGTACTTCGTCGGCAACGGCGGATTGGCACGGGGAGCTGAGCCTTCTGAGCGATTACATTTACCGGGGCTATTCCAAAAGCCGAAGCAATCCGGTGGTGCAAGGCCATCTTGATTACGAGGATGATATGGGCTGGTTTACAGGCGTGGGGATATCGCAGGTCAGTTTTGACGACCGGCCTAATCGCGAACATGCCGATTTGGAAGTCAAGCCTTATCTAGGCTGGAGCACGCCAATATCCGCCGACTGGCGAACCGATCTGTCGGTGACCGGCTACGTATTCAACGACAAAGTCTTCGCCCATGACGCCGATTATGCGGAGTTTTACGTTGCCCTGCATTATCAGGATTGGCTTAGCGGCAGAGTTTCCGTGGCTCCCAATGCCTATCAACGTCATGTCACTGCCCTCAACTATGAACTCAATTATCGCCGCGATATTTTGGATTCCGTACAGTTTTCGGTGGGGCTTGGTTATTATCAGGCGAAGGCATTGCTCGAACTCGATAAAGACTATTTTTACTGGAATGTAGGCGCATCCTGGTTTGTCACGTCTTATCTTTCATTGGATATTCGTTATGTCGATGTCAATCTCGACAGGCGTCGCTACACGAAAGTAGATCATGAGGAGTTCTATCCCCGATTGCTGGAGGGCAAATATCTGCTGTCCATTACTCTGGGCTTTTAAATTTATTTGCAGGCATTTGAACCTTGTTGGCTTGAACAGGAATATAGCTTACGAACCCAACAGAAAATATGAACAAGAGGCCCGAGCCATGCTGCACTTAGTTCACTCCCAAAACCTGCCGCCAGTGCGAGATCGGCACGATACCGCCATAGACGAGCAGGCGTTACTCCAAGGTATTATCCAAGGCGATATTTTGGCGTTCGAAACCTTTTATAAGGCCTATTATCCCAGGCTGTTTCGCTTCATTCTGAGGATGACGCGTAGTCCGGAATCAGTCGAGGAACTGATACAGGAGACGTTATTGGTGGTTTGGCAAAATCCGGATCGTTTTAACCACGACAGCAAAATATCGACGTGGGTGTTTGGTATTGCCTACCACAAAGCGCTTAAATCGATATCCCAAAATACCCGTCGTAGTAATGACCTTGATGTCGACGAGTTAGCTGAGACCCTGGGGGATTCCACCTCTAATCTTGCACAAAGTCAGGAAAATGAAGACTGGTTGAAGTGTGCTTTGGCGGTCCTGCCGCCGGATCAGCGGGCGGTAGTCGAACTAACCTTCTACTACGACCTACCGTACCAGGAGATCGCGAAAATTCTCGACTGTCCTGAAAATACAGTAAAAACCCGCATGTTTCATGCGCGAAAAAAACTTCAGGTTTTTGCTGAAACACAAGGTAATTAAAGCCATGAACAAAGATACTTTACATTCGAAAGATCAACACCAACAGATTTTATTGCTGTTACCCTGGTTTTTAACTCAAAGCTTGGAACTTAGTGAACGGCAACAGGTAGAAAACCATCTTCGTAGTTGTATGTTGTGCAGACGAGAGTTGGTTAATCTGGAAAAACTGGCTGCGGCTGTGAAACAGTCTTCCGATTTGGATGTGGCCGCCGGAATATCTTTCGACGGGCTGCGGGAAAAATTGCAGTCTGCTTCGTCAGCCCGCCAACAATCCGGATTGTCCGTTGTGCCTCAGTCTGTCGATAGGCATGAACGGCATGGAGAAGTGACCGGCGGTTTATCCGGCAACGCACCAAATCGACACAAGCCGCTTTGGGCTTTCTTCGGTACTCAGGGAAGACGGCTTGCCATTGCCGCATCGCTGCTGCTGGCAATGACGCCGCTGGTTATGCACTATGGGCGGCCGCTTATGACAGCCGACTATTACACGCTATCGGACCCTAAACCAGAGGCAGTCGGCAGATCTCAATTGCGGGTGGTATTTTCAAAATCCCTCTCGGATACCGACATCAATGCCTTGCTTGGGAAAATCCATGGCCAACGCGTGGAAGGACCTAATAGTGTTGGTGCCTATACGGTCCGCTTGGACTCCGGCGAAGATGCGCCGGCGTTGTTTGATGCCATCGCTTTTTTGAGAAAACAACAGGATGTGATGCTGGCTGAGCCAGTGTCGAATTAGTCATGAAAAGTTTCCGCCTGGTTCTGTTGCTGTCTTTGTTGGTGCTATTGAATGCCTGCACCAATAGTATCGATATGCATCGCTTGGGAGACAATACAGCGCCCGAAGATCGCCGCCTGGTGGTTGCTTTTGTCGACCGCACGATCAATCGGGCATTGCCTGGAAATGCGTTGGATGGCTATCGAGTTCGCGGTCAATACAGTAATTCCGGTTGGAGCGAACGCGTCGCGCGCGAACTGGTTGATCGCCATCATATAGAGCTTATTGCTCAATGGCCGGTAACCGCGTTGGGGGTAAGCTGCGTTGTTTATGAAGTCCCGGAACAATTTCAGTTGCAGCAAGTGATGGCGGATTTACAACATGACCGCGAAGTTGCTCTGGTTCAGCGGATGCAAACTTTCGATGCGCAGGGGGATCAGCGGGTTTCGTCCGAGTCTCCCGATCCATATTTGCCTTTGCAAGCCGGCTTCAAGGTGCCTGGGATTACGGAACTTCACAAAATTTCCACAGGTCGTGGCGTTCGCATCGCACTAATCGATAGTGGTGTCGATCTCGATCACCCGGATTTGCAGGGACAAATCAAATACTCGGAAAATTTAGCGCCGGAGCCGCCGGATCATAATCTGGCGGATATGCACGGCACAGCCGTCGCCGGTGTTTTATCGGCACGGCCCGGTAACGGCATAGGTATTGCTGGAATAGCGCCTGACGCTGATATTTTTGCGTTTCGAGCCTGCTGGCCGGATAAGCCTGGTGCGCTTGCGGCGCGTTGCAACAGCTTTACTTTGGCGCTGGCGCTAAATCAGGCTATTCGGATGAATAGCCACATCGTCAATCTCAGTCTTAGCGGACCCGAGGATCCATTGTTGCGGCAGCTGATTGAGAAAGCGCTGGCGACCGGCGTCATTGTTGTTGCCGCGGTATCCGGCAAGGATCAAGAGGGAGGGTTTCCAGCGAATGTTCCAGGGGTGATTGCCGTTGGTCAAGGTAACGAAACCAATAGGCCGGAAATTATTGCTCCGGGCCGGGATATTCTCACCACTGTGCCGAATCAAGCCTATGATTTCATGACCGGCAGTTCATTTGCTACACCTCATGTGGCGGGCCTGGCGGCACTGCTGCTTCAGTTGAATCCAAGCTGGCAAGCGGCGGATGTCCGGCAACGATTGAGCGGCGATTGGAATCGGTTAACGGCCAATCTGCTTAATGCAACGGCGTCCACCGTTGCAAAACAGGAATCACGCTATTAGGCGCGCTAGTCGCAACCTAAGAAATAACTGCTATCGGTTAGCAGCTTATTGCCGTTTGTTTCTTAAACATTAGGCGAGGGGAAGGCGTGACGACGATGATCCCTTCACAGTTCATCCAGATATTTTTCCGCATCTAAAGCCGCCATACAGCCGGCGCCGGCGGAGGTGATGGCTTGTTTGTAATGCGAGTCCATGACATCGCCGGCGGCAAATACGCCGGGGATACTGGTGGCGGTGGCATTGCCGTGGATGCCGCTGTTGACGACGATGTAGCCGTGTTCCATGTCCAATTGACCGGTAAAAATATCGGTGTTGGGGCTGTGGCCGATGGCGATAAACACGCCGTGCAGCTCAAGGTCTTTTGTCGATCCGTCTTGAGTGTTCTTGATTCTGAGACCGGTTACACCCATGTCGTCGCCCAGTACTTCGTCCAGAGTATGGTTCCATTCGATGCGGACATTGCCGGTTTTGGATTTTTCGATCAGTTTGTCGGACAGAATTTTTTCGGAACGAAATTTGTCGCGTCTATGCACCACAATCACTTCGGATGCGATATTGGCCAGATACAGCGCTTCTTCAACGGCCGTATTGCCGCCGCCGATCACGGCTACCGGTTTGTTGCGATAGAAGAAACCATCGCAGGTGGCGCAAGCGGAAACGCCTCTGCCTTTGAAGGCTTCCTCGGAAGGCAGGCCCAGGTATTTTGCCGAGGCGCCGGTGGCGATGATCAAGGCGTCGCAGGTATAGACGCCGGCATCGCCGGTCAATGTGAACGGGCGCTTGCTTAAATCGGTGGTGTGGATGTGGTCGAAAATGATTTCGGTGTTGAAGCGTTCGGCGTGTAGCCGCATTCTTTCCATCAAGTCGGGACCTTGCAGGCCCTCCACGTCGCCGGGCCAGTTGTCCACTTCGGTGGTGGTGGTTAATTGTCCGCCCTGCTGCATGCCGGTAATCATGACCGGATTAAGATTAGCGCGGGCTGCGTAAACGGCTGCGGTATAACCCGCCGGACCGGAGCCTAAGATCAAGAGTTTGCAATGTTTTTCGGCAGCCATGTTCGAATATCTCCATTTTTGGGGTAGGTTGCCAAAATTATACGGACAATTGCCGATCGATAAAACCGCACGGACATTAAGTTTAAGTTAAATGTGAGTTTGCAGTCGGCTAATGTGAAATTCGGGCAAGATTTGCTATCCATGATGAACGATTTTTGAGCGCGATGAAGCCAGCAACCCGTCTTCGACTATATAGAGGTCTATACAGTCGAAACGGCTTCATTGCCTATTGAGCCATATGCTCCTCTGAAGCGACTGATCTTAAATTGGCCGCCACGTAGCTGCTTGCGGTCAACAATGTTAAAATCGATGCTTCACAGGAACTTAACGAAAAGTAAAACATGAGCCAAATTATTATTGAACACAACCCTAGCGAAGAACGTCTGAAAGAACTCGGCGTTTCCGGCTGGGCTATCTGGGAAAAAGAAGTCTCCAAATTCCCAATCGACTTTGACGAAACCGAATGCGCCTACGTGCTTGACGGCGAAATCATCGTTACGCCCAAAGACGGCGAGCCTGTGCGTATTCTGCCCGGCGATTTGGTGGTATTCCACGCCGGTCTGGATAGTCAGTGGGAAGTGGTAAAGCCGTTGCGCAAGCATTACAGCTACGATTATCCCGACGGCGTTTAATCGGCATCGACCCTGAAAAAGGCATCCTAGGATGCCTTTTTTATTTTCGGGTTCGTAAAATTTTCTAATGAGGCTAGGGCTTGATGGCTCTTCAGCGCAAGCTGTTCGGGATTTGGCGATAGCCGTGTTTTAGCCGTCCGTTTAAATTTTGGCATGTTTCCCACCCCGCCGGTGATTTTGGCGGACGAGGCCGGCCTAGGCCTTGGATAGCCAGTGGCGAGAAAGTGATGGCCTTGCTTGGTGGTGTGCATCGGGAAAGCGCACCATTTTATTGATTAAGCGCTGATTTGGTTGGCGCATCGTCGATGGGGTTAAGACTGCTACGATGCCGGAGGGTAGGGCATGCGCGGTTGCCAGTGCAAGCCTTAAGCCGACGGTATTGTCAATCCGCTTTGTCGACTTTAATCAGAATCCGCAGACTGTTTTCGGTAGTGCTGTGGTTGAAGGTATTAAACCCGCCTCGGTCCGATTGCTCTCCGGCGCCGCTGCCGGCAATTTCTATCCATTCCCCCAGATTGGCGCGTAGCGTGGTGCGGGCGCCTTGAGTTTCGATGCGGCCGCCTTGCTGAAAACGCTCCGACCAGGGTTCGATATCGAGTATGACTTGTTGGCCAGCAAGCCGGGGAGTAACCGCAAATCCGGTACTGGCTTCCACCATTTGCGTGTTGCTGCTGATTGCCGGATAACCGTAGCCCGTGCCGTAAACATCAATATGCTGTACCGGCCTGACCTGACCGGTTTGGATATGGGCCGGCTGTCCTTCCAGGGTGCGTAATAGCTGCGTACTTTGATTGCTGCCCAGCTCCCGTGTGTCGCCGATCATGCCTCGCATCTGAACTCCCGAAGACGAAACGGCAAGCGCGGCTTCGGCATTCAGTTCGGCAGCGGTTTTGGTATTGCTTTGGATGACGGAGACGACTAGATTGTTGAGCCGGGCATCGAGTTGCTTAATCAGATTCCGAATGCTTTCCAGCCGGGCCGGTGAGGCTTTGACGATCAGGCTGGAGCCGTTATCGATGACGCGATCGCTGTCTTCGAGCAAGGGCGCCAGCAGCGGCTGCAATTCAGCGCCCGGACGATTTTGTAACTGAATGACCTCCATCACGGTGTTGTCTGCGTTGACAACGCCGTGCAATGTCAGCAGGAGCAACAGGATGCTAAATTTCACGGTAGAGCGCCATGTACTGGTTGGCGCTGTTTTGCCAGGAGAAATCTTTGTTCATCGCATTGCGCTGGAGATCTTCCCAGACCGGTTTATTGGCGAATACCACCAGACTGCGCTTGATTGCTTCGATCAGGGCGGCCGGTACGGCGTCGTTAAACACGAAGCCGCTGGCAGTGGCGTTGTCGATGCTTTCCGGCAGCGTGTCGATCACGGTATCGGCCAGCCCGCCGGTTTTTCTGACGATGGGCAGGGTGCCGTAACGTTGGCTGTACATCTGGTTGAGACCGCAAGGCTCGAAACGCGACGGCATCAGAAACATGTCGACGCCGGCCTCGATCTGATGCGCCAGATGTTCGTCGTAACCGATGGTGATGGCGATTTTTTCCGGATACAAGCGGGCAAAATCCTGCAGCTTTAATTCGATGCTTTTGTCGCCGCTGCCCAGCAAGGTAAATTGCAAGGGCATGCTGGTCATTTCCGGCAGGCAGCTTAATACCAGGTCGATACCCTTTTGGTCGACCAGGCGGCCTATCAGGCCGAATAGCGGAATCTCGGCGTTGACGGGCAGACCCAGCCGTTGTTGCAGCGCGGTTTTGTTCTGCTGTTTATCTTGCAGATTTTTCGTGTTGTAAGTCTTGGCGATATGGGGGTCTAGCGCCGGATTCCAGGCCGAGGTATCGATGCCGTTGATGATGCCCGATAATTTATCCCGTCTATAAGCCAGTAAGCCTTCCAGGCCGTAACCGAATTCCGGGGTTTGAATTTCCTGGGCGTAGGTTGGGCTGACCGTGGTAATACGGTCGGCAAAACTCAAACCGCCTTTGATAAAGGACAGCATGCCGTGATATTCGAGGCCGTCCGGATGCCACAGCTGACCAGGCAGGTTCAGCAAGGTGTAAGTATTGCTGGGAAATACGCCTTGGTAAGCCATGTTGTGAATGGTGAATATCGTCGCCGGTCGGTGTTCGTCCAGCGACAGCAAGGCCGGCACCAGTCCCGTCTGCCAATCGTTGCAGTGCACGACGTCCGGTTTCCAATTCAGGTACGCCCGGTCCATAGCAACCTCCACCACAATCCGGCAAAACAGCGCGAAGCGGTCGCCGATGTTGGGCCAAGGCTTGCCGGATTCGTCGTGGTAAGGGTTGCCGGGGGCGTTGAAAAATGGCGGATAATCGACCAGCCAGATTATGACCTCGGAGTTGGGTAAACGGGTTTCCAGAAGGTGGACATCGCAGTTGTTGACCCGCACCGTGCACAGATAACGGCCGGGTTCGCAGTTTCTGATGGCCTGATAATTGGGCATGATGATGCGCACATCCTGGCCCAGTTCCGAAAGCGCGATAGGTAAACTACCGGCGACATCGGCCAGGCCGCCGGTTTTGATCAAGGGATGGGTTTCGCTGCTGGCGAACAGAATTTTTTTCATGACGGAAATAGCGTTACATTTTCAGAACAATACCGGCCAACGGCGGCAGAGTGACGGTAATGGAGTGGTTCATGTTCATCCACGGTTGCGGTTCGGACAATACCTGGCCGTTACCGACATTGCTGCCGTCGTAATACTGGGAGTCGGAGTTGAAAATCTCGTAATAAGTCCCTTGGTTGGGCACGCCGATCCGGTAGCCTTCGCGGGGTACCGGCGTGAAGTTCAGTATAACGATCAAGTCTTCATGGGTGGATTTGCGGCGGTAACTGATGATGGATTGCTGAACGTCGTGGCAGTCTATCCATTCGAAACCGTGATGGTCGAAATCGAAGTGATACAACGCGGAATGCGAGGTGTAGAGCTTGTTGAGATCCTTCACCAGGGTTTGTAAGCCCTTATGGTGGGCATAATCCAGTACATACCAATCCAGAATGCGGTTGACGCTCCATTCGGTGCCCTGGCCGAATTCGCAGCCCATGAACAGCAGTTTTTTGCCGGGATAGGTAAACATAAAGGTATACAGCAGACGCAGATTGGCAAAGCGCTGCCATTCGTCGCCCGGCATTTTATTCAGCAACGACTGTTTGCCGTGCACCACTTCGTCGTGGGAAAACGGCAGGATGAAGTTTTCGGAAAATGCGTACAGCATACCGAAGGTCAGTTGGTCGTGGTGATAGGAGCGGTGTATCGGCTCTTCCTGCATATAGCAGAGGATGTCGTGCATCCAGCCCATATTCCATTTCATCGAGAAACCCAGACCGCCGGTCCAGGTAGGGCGGGTAACCTGCGGCCAGGAAGTCGATTCCTCGGCCATGATCACCGTGCCGGGATGTTGTTCGTGGGTGACGGCATTCATATGGCGCAGGAAGTCGATGGCTTCCAGGTTCTCGTTGCCGCCGTACATATTGGGTATCCAGTCGTTGGCGTCGCGGGAATAATCCAGATACAACATCGAGGCTACCGCGTCGACCCGCAAGCCGTCCAGATGGAATTCCTCCAGCCAGAAAAAGGCGCTGGATAGCAGGAAGTTTTTGACTTCGTTGCGGCTGTAGTTGTAAATCAATGTGCCCCAATCGCGATGCTCGCCCTTGCGGGGATCTTCATGTTCGTAGAGTGGGCTGCCGTCGAAGCGTCCCAAGGCGAAACTGTCTTTCGGAAAATGCGCGGGTACCCAGTCCAGCAGCACGCCGATGCCGTTCTGGTGGCAGGCGTCGACAAAATAACGGAAATCGTCGGGCGTGCCGTGGCGGCTGGTCGGCGCAAAGTAGCCGGTGGTCTGGTAGCCCCAGGAGACGTCGAGCGGATGTTCGGTAATCGGCAACAATTCGATATGCGTGAACCCCATGTCCTTGACGTAATCGACCAGTTGTACGGCCAGTTCCCGGTAATTGAGGAAATTGCCGCGGGAATCGCGTTGCCAGGAGCCTAGATGTACTTCGTAAATCGACATCGGTTCGTGCAGCCAGTTGCGGTGTGGCCGTTGTTCCATCCATTTGCCGTCCAGCCAGGTGTAGCTGTCTTCTTCGGTAACGATGGCCGCGGTTTGCGGGCGGAATTCGAACTGTTGGCCGTAGGGGTCGGTTTTGACCAGCAATTCGCCGGATTGGCGATTGAGGATTTCGAATTTGTATAGGCAGCCCGTCGTCAGGCCGGGGATGAAAATTTCCCAGATACCGCTGCTGCCGAGACTGCGCATCGGATGGCAACGGCCGTCCCAGCGGTTAAAGTCGCCGACCACGCTGACCCGTTGCGCATTAGGCGCCCAGACTGCGAAGTGGACGCCCGCAATGCCGGCCATGCTGTGCAAGTGCGAGCCGAGTTTTTGGTAAATATGCCAGTGGCGGCCTTCGGCAAACAAATGCTGGTCGAATTCCGGCAACACCGGTCCGAAGGTGTAAGGATCGTAGTGGTGGCGCCCATGGCCGTCTTTATCGGTCCAAAATAGCTGGTAATGCGTGGATATCTGTGTTTTTTCGGGGTGATATTCAAAAATATCGGTACCGGCTATGCGTTGCATCTCCGGTCCGTTTGCGGCGTCTACCCGTACGGTTTCCGCGTAAGGCAGGAACGCTCGGATGACGGCTTTATGGTCATGGTTGTGACGGCCCAGAACGGAAAAAGGATCGTGATGTTTTGCCTCGATAATTTTAAGGATATTCGAATCAAGCGTGTTTTTTTTGCTTGGCTTGTTCATTTTGTAGCGCCTCAGTTATAGTGAGTTTGTTTTTGGAAAGAGTCGGCAATTTCAGGAATAATCCGATTCGCAGCGTTGAACCGCTTGATTTTTACTTTTCCGCGAAGAGTAACGATAATGGCTCGACGCAGCAAGCGAAAGTAGATACAAATCTGCCGTCCGTCCATTTTCGGCAGAAATAACAATCAATTGGAAGGGGATAAGAATGTCAGTCGTGGATTCACAAAATCAGCCAAGACGGGTTAGCGAATTAACCCGCAATACCATTGCCTTGATTTTAGCCGGAGGGCGCGGTTCGCGGCTCAAGCACATGACGGACTGGCGTGCCAAGCCGGCGGTACCGTTCGGCGGCAAATTCCGCATCATCGATTTTCCTTTGTCCAACTGCATCAATTCAGACATTCGCAAGATAGGCGTCCTGACCCAGTACAAGGCCGATTCGCTGATCAGACATATTCAGCAAGGCTGGGGTTTTTTGCGCGGCGAGTTTGGCGAGTATGTCGATTTGATGCCGGCGCAGCAGCGCCATGACGAGCATTCCTGGTATCAGGGTACCGCCGATGCCATCTATCAGAACATCGATATTCTGCGGGCCCGCAATCCCGAGTTCGTGTTGGTGCTGGCCGGCGACCATATTTACAAAATGGATTATGCGGCGATGTTGGCCGATCATGTCGCCAATAATGCAGACCTGACCATAGGCTGTATCGAAGTGCCGTTGAAGGATGCCAAGGAATTTGGGGTGATGCATGTCGACGAGAACAGACGGGTTAAGGCTTTCGTCGAGAAACCAGCCAATCCGCCCACCATGCCGGGCAGGGACAATACTGCCTTGGCGTCTATGGGTATCTATGTGTTTAACGCTGCCTTCCTGTTCGAGCAATTGATCAAGGATGCCGATATGCCGGGCTCCCACCGCGATTTCGGTAAGGACATCATTCCGGCGGTCATCGACAAATATCGCGTCAATGCTTATCCGTTTCTGGATTTGCAAAGCGGTCAACAAAGCTATTGGCGCGACGTGGGAACCATCGATGCCTATTGGGCGGCCAATATGGAATTGATCGGCGTTAAGCCGGATTTGAATTTGTACGACAACACTTGGCCGATATGGACCTATCAAGCGCAAACGCCGCCGGCCAAGTTCGTATTCGACGACGACGATAGACGTGGGCAGGCTATCGATTCCATGGTGTCCGGTGGCTGCGTGATCTCCGGCGCTACCGTCAGGCACTCGCTGTTGTTTTCGCAGGTCAGGGTCAATTCCTATAGTGTGGTGAAAGATTCCGTGGTGATGCCGGATGTTAATATTGGCCGACACTGCCGGATTACCAAGGCGATCATCGAAAAAGGCTGCCAGATTCCCGAAGGTACGGTGATCGGCGAGGACAGGGCCGAAGACGAAAAACGCTTTTATGTCAGCGGCGGAGGGGTGGTACTGGTGACCTCCGATATGTTGGGGCAAAGAAGACACTATGTCAGATAAGTTGAGGCTGGTGCTGTGTTGGCACATGCACCAGCCGGAATATCGCGACATGCAGAGTGGCGAATTCAAGCTGCCGTGGACTTATCTGCATGTCATCAAGGATTACGTCGACATGGTGGCGCATCTGGAGGCCGTGCCGGAAGCCAAGGCAGTCGTCAATTTTGCGCCGATATTGCTGGAACAGATCGAAGATTATTCCAATCAGGTTAGCGGCTATCTGCATGACCGTATCGCTATCAAAGATCCTTTGTTGGCGGCTTTGGTGGAGCCCTCGGTATCGGCCGATCCCGAAAAACGCTTGAAATTGCTCAGGGACTGCAAAAAAGCCAACCGGGAAAGGCAAATCAACCGTTATCCGGCGTTTCGCAAATTAATCGAAATGGCTGACTGGCTGCAAGGCCATCAAGATGCTGTCAATTATGTGAATGCGCAGTTTATCTCGGATATTTTGGTCTGGTACCACCTGATCTGGATGGGGGAAACGGTTAAACTCACCGATTTCCGGGTCATACGGCTGATAGAAAAAGGCGGTAGTTTCACGCTGCATGACAGGATAGAAGTGGTCGAGATCATAGGCGATCTGCTGTCGAAAGTGCTGTACCGCTACAAGGCCTTGGCTAGAAAAGGCAGGATAGAACTGTCGGTAACACCCTATGCACATCCGATTATGCCGTTGATGCTGGATATCAAGAGCACGCATGAAGCCATGCCGGGGGCTAGTTTGCCGGGGCTTGCCGCCTATCCCGGCGGCGAAGAGCGGGTACGCTGGCACCTGCGTAAGGGTGTCGAGACTTTCAGACATTTTTTTGGCTTCGAGCCGCAAGGCTGTTGGCCATCGGAAGGCAGCGTCAGCGAGCAAACATTGCAAATTTTGTCGGATGCCGGTTTTAAATGGGCGGCCAGTGGCGGTAATGTGCTGCATAACAGTCTGCATGCTTCGGCCATGAATGCCGCGAGCGGTGTTCACCATCCGTTCAAATTGCAGTCTACCGATATTGCCTGTTTTTTTCGCGACGATGGCTTGTCCGATTTGATCGGCTTTGAATATTCGAAATGGCATGCCGACGATGCGGTAGCCGATTTGATGCAGCATCTGGAAAATATAGCCGATTTTCAAAAGCAGTCGCCTATCGTGTCCATCATCATGGATGGCGAAAATGCCTGGGAATATTTTCCGGACAATGGCTATCATTTCCTCAGCGCCTTGTATAAGCGCCTGAGCGATCATCCTAGAATAGAGTTGACTACTTTCTCGGAATGTCTTGATAATGGCGCAGAGACAAAAACCATACCCAGATTGGTCGCCGGCAGTTGGGTATACGGTACCTTCTCAACCTGGATCGGCGATGTCGATAAAAACTGCGGCTGGGATATGCTGGGCGACGTCAAAGCCGCTTTTGACAGAGTCGTCGCGCAAGGTACACTTTCCGAGCAGCAGTTGGCCTTAGCGGAATTTCAGTTGGCTGTTTGCGAAGGGTCCGATTGGTTCTGGTGGTTTGGCGACTACAATCCGGGTGAGGCGGTCAGCGATTTTGAAAAGCAATATCGATTGAATCTGAGTAATCTATACCGGTTGCTTGGTGAAGAGCCGCCAGCCTATTTGGCTTTATCCTTTACCCAAGGCTCGGGTGCTCCGGCAATGGGTGGCGCTATGCGGCGCGGCAATGAAATTTAATTATATATAGGTACACATGAGTTCTCTCTTGGATAAACGCCGTGCAGGTGTGTTGTTGCACATCACTTCTTTACCGGGCCGGGGGGAGTGCGGCGATTTAGGCAGGGAGGCTTATAATTTCGTTAATTTTCTGCATGATGCCGGGGTAAGCGTTTGGCAAACCTTGCCGCTGGGCATGCCGCATGGCGATGGTTCTCCATATCAATGTCTTTCCGCTCATGCCGGTAACCCGGCGCTGATCAGTATCGATTGGTTAGTTGAAAAGGGTTGGATACAAAATAGCGAGCGTTGCGGCGATTGTGGCTCTAGCCGCGAGTTTGGTAAAAGTTGTTTGATAGGTAAGGCTTTTCAGGGATTCCAGTTGCAGGCGGATGCCGATGAACGCAAGGATTTTGAGCAGTTTTGCCGCGATAAATCGAGTTGGCTGGATGATTTTGCGTTATTTATCGCCTTGAGAAACGTTTTCGCTCAAAAGAGCTGGAACGAGTGGCCCGAGGAACTCAAACAAAGAAATGCCGATTCGCTCAAGGAAGCTAGGCATTTGTTGAAGGCCGTTCTGGACGGCATCAAGTTTGAGCAATACGTATTCTTTCGGCAATGGCATGAATTGAAAGCGTTTGCCGCACAGAAAGACGTTTTGCTATTTGGCGATATTCCGATTTTTGTTTCCTACGATAGCGCCGATGTCTGGGCTAATCGGGAAGTATTTAAACTGAATCAGTCCGGCGAGATGGATGTGGTGGCGGGAGTGCCGCCGGATTATTTTTCCGAGAAAGGACAGCGCTGGGGGAATCCGCATTACGACTGGGATTATCTGCAAAAAACCGGTTTCAAATGGTGGCTGGATCGGCTCGATAGTCAGTATGAAATGTTCGATATCCTCAGGATCGACCATTTCAGGGGATTCGAAGCCTCCTGGGAAATTCCGGCGCATGAGGATACCGCGATTAACGGTAAATGGGTCAGGGCGCCGGGACGAGAGTTATTGCTGACGATTCAAAAAGCTTTTCCGTCACTGTCCTTGGTTGCCGAAGATTTAGGGATCATCACCGAAGAAGTCGAAGCCTTGCGTGACGATTTTCATTTGCCAGGGATGAAAATCCTGCAATTTGCATTCGACGGCAATAATAACAATCCCTACCTGCCGATGAATTATCATCACAACTGTGTTGCTTACACCGGTACCCATGATAACGATACGACCCTGGGTTGGTTCGAAAATTTGAGCGATACCGAAAAGCAGCGCATATACGATTATCTGGGTTGGTCCAGCATGCCTATGCCCAATGCCTTGATCCACGCCGCAATCGCATCGGTTGCCAATTTGGCGATCATTCCCATGCAGGATGTCTTAAGACTCGGTTCGGCCGATAGGATGAACACGCCGGGTACTGTCGTTGGAAACTGGCGTTGGCGATTCGACTGGTCGCAATTGACTGGCGATAAGGTTGGTTATTTATCGCATTTGATACGAATGTTTGGTAGGTAAATCGAGGCAGTCGAAAGTGTGAGTGGAGAGTCGATGACCACTCACTTCGTAAACTCGAAACCGATAGCTATTTGGCTTGGGGTGGCTTGTAGAGCGTAACCGAAGAGCCGCCTCAGTCGTCGTCTTCTTTAATGGCTTGTTTGGGAATCGGCAATACGGGAATCCCGTAACTGGTAATAATAGCCTGGATTTTATCCAGATTTTTATCGATCAACTCATTCAATTGCTGCTTGCGTTTGTTGTCGCCTTGGCGGATGCCCATCGCAATCGAGAAGTCGAATTTCATGTCCGGCGAGGACTGCATGGGAATCGCGATATAGCCGTTCTTGGAATTTTGCGATTGCACGTAACCCGCCATCGGCCCCCACAGAATCACCATATCGATTTTGCCGGCTCGTAAGTCTTGTTCGATTTGCATGGCGATATTGTGCTCGTTGTCGCCAGTCATGCTTTGATAGGGAACGCCGTATTCCAGCAAGCCATTCTTCTGCAGCCATTCGGTACCCGGACCGCGGTCGAACATGGCGATTTTCAATTTTTCCTGTTTATCCAAGGGCAAATTGGCCAATTGAGCGCTTTCTTTGATGTCGTTCCAGCCGCGCCCCTTGGCAATCAGCATCACGTAGGTCGAATGAAAATAAGGCTTGGTGGTATCGGTTAGATCGTAACCGGCCGGCACGCCCATCACTATGTCGCATTTGAAACCTTCGCCGTTATCGTTTTCGGCTTTCAGGGTATTACGGATAAAACCGATGCGTTCGGGAAGCCAGGTATATTCCAGTTCCTGTCCTGATTGTTCGGCAAACAGCGCGGCAATCTTGTTTTCGTAGCCGGTTTGTTCCTTGGTCGAGTACGGAGGGTGCAGCGGGTCTGCGCAAACCCTAAATTTGTCTTGGGCGTTGGCCGTAATGGCTGATGAGGCTAGGCTCGCCAGGATTAAGCATTTCGCGGCAGTCGATATCGTTTTCATCGCAGTTTCCTTTTAGCTGGGGTCTATACGTAAAAAAGCCTTGGCCGATTGCTCGGCCAAGGCTTGCGCTAGCGTGATCTAAGGGTTTAGATCTTAGTTGCTGCTAGGCAGAGCGAACACAGTCAGTGTACCACCCAATTTGGTGTAAGAGCTCAAGCTTCTGTACGCACCAACCGCACCCAGACCTTCCGAGTTGGTTGATGAAGAGCCGTCGTCCAGACCAGCCGCGATACCGATACCTGCCCAGCCACCGATACCTGACAGAACGCCAACGTATTGTTTGCCTTCGAATTCCCAAGTATTGACGTTACCGATGATGCCGGATGGGGTTTTGAATTTGTACAATTCTTTACCGGTTTTAGCATCAACCGCTTTCAGGTAGCCTTCCAGGGTGCCGTAGAATACGACGCCGCCGGCGGTGGCAACAGAACCTGACCAAACAGAGAATTGTTCTTTGTTGGACCAAGCGATTTTGCCGGTTTTAGCGTCATAAGCGGTGAACTGACCCAGGTTGGTGGTGCCGTCTTTTTTACCGGTCAGCACGTCAGCGCCAGCTGGCATCATAGACAGCGTAGCACCTACATAGGGTTGGCCTGCTGTGTAAGATACTTCAAATGGTTCGTACTCCATGCACAAGTGGTTGCCTGAGATGTAGAACAGGCCGGTTTGTGGAGAGTAAGAAACAGGTTGTTGGTTTTTGGAACCCAACGCCGCAGGGCAAGTACCTACAGTGTTGACGTCTTCACCGTGGTGTTCGGTAGAGAACTCAGGCACCACTTCCGGACGGCCTGATTTCAGGTCGACGTGGGTAGCCCAGTTGACAGATTTGTCGAATTTTTCGGCAACCAACAGTTCGCCAGTTTCACGGTCCAGGGTGTAACCGAAGCCGTTACGGTCGAAATGCACGATGGTTTTGTGCTGTTTGCCTTTGACTTCTTGGTCAACCAGAACGGTTTCGTTGATACCGTCGTAGTCCCATTCGTCATGTGGAGTCATTTGGTAAACCCATTTGACTTCACCGGTGTCGGCGTCACGAGCCCACAATGACATGGACCATTTGTTGTCGCCAGGACGTTGTACTGGGTTCCAGGTAGAAGGGTTGCCTGAACCGTAGTAAACCAGGTTCAATTTAGGATCGTAAGAATACCAGCCCCAGGTGGTGCCGCCGCCGATTTTCCATTGGTCGCCTTTCCAGGTGCTAGTGCCTGAGTCTTGGCCAACAGGAGTGACTTTACCGTCTTGCCATGTGGTGGATTTGCCTGGTTTCAGCAAGGTGTCTTTATCTGGACCCATGCTGTAGCCTTTCCATTCCAGTTGGCCGGTGCGGATGTTGTAAGCAGCCAGGAAGCCGCGAACACCGAATTCACCGCCGGAGATACCGGTAATGACTTTGTCTTTAACAACCAAAGGTGCGTTGGTGTTGGTCATGCCCAATTTTGGGTCGCCGTTTTGTACGCTCCATACGCGTTTACCGGTTTTGGCATCCAGTGCAGTCAGAACGGTGTCTGATTGTTGCAGGAAGATTTTGCCGTCGCCGTAAGCCAGGCCGCGGTTAACGGTGTCGCAGCACATCACAGGGATGGTTACGTCAGCGTCCATGGTTGGGGTGAATTCCCAGATGACTGCTTTGGTTTTTTGGTCGATCGCGTAAACGGTGTTAGGGAACGGAGTGTGGATGAACAGAACGCCGTTAACAACTAAAGGACCACCCTCGTGACCACGCAGAACGCCTGTAGAGAAAGACCAGGCTGGTTGCAGGTTTTTAACGTTTTGAGCGTTGATTTGCGACAGTTTGCTATAACGAGTGCCGGCGTAGTCGCCGCCCCAAGAAGCCCAGTTAGCAGGGTTTTGGGTTAATTTTTCTAAGTCGTCGTTAGCAGTAGAGACAGTTGGTGCAGCAAGTAAAGTAGCTACAGTCGAAGCAAGCAGCCAGTTTTTTACAGGCTTCTTCATATGTTTCCTCCTGGTAATCTGTTGATGAGACAGAGTACGGTTTTGTGTTGTTAAGACTAATATTAGTTTTAAAGCTCTGTTTGGATGACTGCCCTTTGGGGCTTTTTCGGCACGGGCCGAGCGCTTTGGATAGCCACACCAGATGCGTAAATTGAAGGATTTTTTCCTAAAAGTCAACCAGAAATAGGTCGGCAGAATGGCCAATGGAGAATAATTTCAAGCCAAATAGCGACTTAGTTAATGGCGGCGTTTGTGCCGAGGATATGAGATGCGCGGTAAAACGAACTTTAGACAGACGGCAGGTGCATCGAAAAACGATACAATAGCCGCTTTGATGATGGCGATACGGTATTTGTCTTGGCGTTTATCGAGCCAATCGGCATTACCGTTTAGCTTTTTGGCAGCCTAGGCTTCTTTGGGATACAGGAGAAAAACACATGATACGGCGCTATCTAATGGTTCTAACGGCGATAATGGCTGCAATCGGCATTTCGGATGTCGTTCATGCCCAAACTGAGACTGGCACGGCGCCTCATAAAGTACATCATGTGGTGGTTATTTGGCTGAAACAACCCGGCGACGAAAACGGCCGCCGGCAATATATCCAGGAAAGCCAGCAATTTGCCCGGTTGCCAGGCGTGCTAAGTTACGAAATTGGCTCGCCGGTGGCTATTCAGCGTGGGCGTGCAAACACGGCGTTGGACGAATCCTACGACCTGGCAATTTCAAGCACTTACGAAAGCCGGCAAGCCTTTGAGGATTTTTTAAAAAATCCGGAATATGTGCGGGTCGCTCAGGAGGTTCTGAGGCCGTTGGTGGACAAATATAAAGTCTACGATTTTATCGAGTAATGGTTTATCCGGTCGCAGAGGTTTGTTTTAGGCGGTCTATGTCGAGACAGATCGTGAACCCTCCGGCACCATCGTAGCCGGAATCCGTTTGTTATCGGGTGTTTTCCGCAGTTGCCCGGATACGGCTCTGTACCGGCAGCATGCGGGTCAACGTGTTGTCGTGCTGGATATGGTGATGGTACAGGGCTGCTGCGATGTGTAGGCCGATCAGGTAATAACCCACTTCGCCGGCGGTTTCGTGAATCTCCTTAAGGAGTTTGGCCAGTTCCTGGTTTTCGCCGATTAGCGCCGGCAGTTGCAGGCCAAAGAAGGGAATCGGTTTGCCGGCCGCGCTAAGCAACAGCCAGCCCATCAGAGGCATCGCTACCATCAGCAGGTAAAGTGCTAGATGAAGCAGTCGCGCCGAGAGTTGTTGCCAAGCCGGTGGTTCAGGGGCGATCATGGGTATTGTGCCGTATAGCCGCAATAACAAGCGAGGCAAGACCAGCAGGAATACCGACAGGCCCAGCATGAAATGCCATGCCTTCAGGGCCTCGCGAGGATCGCTGCCCTTGGGAAACAATCCCTTCAGTTCGATACAGGCATACACGGCAATCAACAATATAGCCATCATCCAATGCAGGCCGATCATCAGCGAACCATAGCGGTCGGGTGAATTTTTCCAGATCATGCCGATCTCCTCGAATACTTAAAGTTGGAAAAAAATGCAAATTATGGTTTTGTCGGATCTTTTCTGGCGAAACAGAGAAGAGTCATGTTGGCTGGCAAGTAAATAGGTTCGTTCGCCCGGAATCGCGGCGCTCTGTCCGAAAAAGGCGCTTGTTCGGCCTTTTTCGGACAGTATTGGCTGAGTCGCTTATTTTTTCAACTTTGCGGCTTCGGCTGCACGGCGGGTGATCTCGGCCCAATCGCCGGCATCGACCAGATCGGCCGGCGCCATCCACGAACCGCCGACGCAGGCGACGTTGCTTAATGCCAGATATTCCGGGGCGTTTTTCGGATTGACGCCGCCGGTCGGGCAAAATGTGACTTGCGGTAGCGGGCCGGCGATGGATTTCAGCATCGGGATGCCGCCGGCTGCTTCGGCCGGGAAGAACTTCATCGAGCTGATACCCTTGTCCAACAGCCGCATGACTTCGCTGGGCGTGATGACGCCGGGCAACAGCGGAATACTCGTTTCCAGCGCCGCGTCGAGCAGATTATCGGTGACGCCGGGGCTGACGATGAATTCGGCGCCGGCATCGATGGCGTTGTGTAAGGTTTGAACGTTGATAATCGTGCCGGCGCCGACGATGGCGCCCGGCACTTCCGCCTTGATGCGGCGGATGGCGTCCAGCGCCACCGGCGTGCGCAGCGTGATTTCCAGTACTTTCAAGCCGCCTTCGACCAAGGCGCGCGCCAACGGCACGGCTTGTTCCAAGTTGTTTATCACCATCACCGGCATTACCGGGGAGGTGGTCATGACTTCTTTGATTGATACGGCCATTTCTTCTTCCAATTAAATTTAGTTGGGTTTGCCCACAGGGATTAAAAGCATAGCGTAACCCAACGTTGAGGGTGTGTATGGTCGGGTTACTCTACGCTAACCCAACCTATGTTTTAATATTTCAGTCGACGTAAAACAAATTGGTGGCTCCGGTTTCCGCCGACGACGCGTGGGCGCGGAAGGCGCCGAACAATTCGCGGCCCATGCCGAAATGATGGCCTTTGGCGGTATTGGCTACCGGCACTCGGGCTTCGAATTCGGCATGATCGATCCGGACGTTGACTTCGCCGGTTTGGGTGTTCAAGACGATGATGTCGCCGTCGTGGACTTTCGCCAAAGGGCCGCCGTCGATGCATTCCGGGCACATGTGGATGGCCGACGGTACCTTGCCGGAAGCGCCGGACATGCGGCCGTCGGTGATCAGTGCCACCTTGAAACCTTTATCCTGCAATACACCCAGCGGCGGCGTCAATTTATGCAGTTCCGGCATGCCGTTGGCTTTCGGGCCCTGGAAGCGCAATACCACGATACAGTCTTTTTCCAGTTCGCCACGTTTGAAAGCGGCGACCACGTCGTCCTGATCGTCGAACACCACCGCAGGGGCGGTGACCACCTGATGCTGTTCGGAAACCGCGGAGATTTTCGATACGCCACGGCCCAGATTGCCATGCATCACATGCAAGCCGCCACCAGCCGCGAATGGTTGGGCAACGCTACTGATGACAGCCGGGTCCAATGAAGTTTTCGGCCCGGTTTCCCAGCGCAGCTTGCCGTCGGCCAGTTTCGGCTCCCGGCTGTATTGCGCCATGCCGCGCTCGTCGCCTATGGTCAAAATTTCGCCGTGCAGCAAGCCGTTGCGTAACAATTCGCCGATCAGTACGCCCATGCCGCCGGCAGCCTGGAAGTGGTTGACGTCGGCGGCGCCGTTAGGATAGATCTTCGCCAGCAGCGGAATGACTTTAGACAATTTGTCGAAGTCGTCCCAGTTGATGATGATACCGGCGGCGCGGGCGATGGCAATCAGATGAATGGTGTGATTGGTCGAGCCGCCGGTCGCCAGCAGGCCGATCACCGCGTTCAAAATCGCTTTTTCGTCGATGACGTGAGCAATAGGACGGAAATCGTTGCCCAGGGCAGTGAATTTCAAGACCTGCTTGGCGGCGGCTTTGGTCAGTTCGTCGCGCAACGGCGTATAAGGGTTGACGAACGAACTGCCGGGCAGATGCAGGCCCATGATCTCGACCATCATCTGGTTGCTGTTGGCGGTGCCGTAGAAGGTGCAGGTGCCGGGGCTGTGGTAGGACTGCGATTCGGACTCCAGCAGTTCCTTGCGGCCGACCTTGCCTTCCGCATAGAGCTGGCGGATGCGGACTTTTTCCTTGTTGGGCAGGCCGCTGGGCATCGGGCCGGCCGGCACGAACACCGCCGGCAGATGGCCGAAACTCAACGCGCCTATCAGCAGACCGGGTACGATCTTGTCGCAGACCCCCAAATACAGCGCGGCATCGAACATGTTGTGGCTAAGGCCGATGGCGGTCGACAAGGCAATCACGTCGCGGCTGAACAGCGACAGTTCCATGCCGGGCTGGCCCTGGGTGACGCCGTCGCACATCGCCGGCACGCCGCCGGCAAACTGGGCGACACCGCCGGCTTCGCGCACGGCTTGTTTGATCAGTGCCGGAAAATCCTTATAGGGTTCGTGGGCCGACAGCATATCGTTGTAGGCGGAAACGATGCCGACATTGGCTTTTTGAGCATGAGCCAGATCGTCTTTTTCAGAGCCGGCGCAGGCGGCAAAGCCATGAGCCAGGTTGCCGCAAGCCAGCTTGCTGCGATGCGGGCCTTGTTCGACGGCGGCATCGACGCGGGTCAGATAGGCGGCACGGCTTTCCCGGCTGCGTTCCACCACTTCGGCGGTGACTTTTTCTAAAATGGGGTGCATGAGCGCTCCTGGGCTGTGCGGGTAGGTGGGTTACGACGCGCCGAAAAGCGTTATTGAATCGAGAGTGCTTGGGCTATGCGCGTCTAACCCACTCTATATAGATTGGCTATTGGTTCAAGGCGCCCAATACAGCTCTACCGGTACGGTTTCCTGGTTTAGCAAGGCGCGAATCGGCATGTCTTCCACGGATCCCGGCTTCATGGCCTGGTCGAAAACTGCCAGTTTGTCTTCGCCAGTCAGCAATATGATCAAGCGATCGCACTTCATCAGCGCCGAAAGCGTCAGCGTCAGGCGTTCGGTATTGGGGCCCGTGACGGGGCTTTGCTTGGCCATAATGGCGGCGGTGAGCTGATCGTTATCTTTTTGCAACGCCGCACTCAGGCCTTCGGCATGCGGGAACAGCGACGCGGTGTGGCCGTCGTTGCCCATGCCGACGATGGCTACTGTGAACGGCTGGGGCAGGGCGCGGTAGTTGGCCTCGGTTTCGGCTTGGCCTTTGGTGGCCCGCTCGGCGGCGGTTTTCATGCTGGTAAAGCTGGCGGCCTTGGCGTTATTGACCAGCAAGGTGCGTTTGATTAATGCCTCGTTGCTGGCGGTATGTTGTTGATCGACCCAGCGTTCGTCCACCAGCGCCACTTTGACTTTTTTCCAAGCCAGATCGAATTTCGACAGGGCTTCATAAAGCGGTGCCGGTGTGCTGCCACCGGAAACCAGCAGCGTGGCCGTGCCGTTTTTGCTGAGCGACTCGGACAGCAAATCCAGGCATTCGGCGGCCAGTGCGGTAAACAAGTGACTACGATTCTCGAAGTGAAATTCTCTAACCATGACAGTATTTCCAAGTATCAATGCAGAATTTATTCTTCCCAGGCGCGACCGTCTCTAGCCAATAAGGCAACGGAAGCGACCGGTCCCCAACTGCCCGCCGGATAAGGTTTTGGCGCGGTGTGATTGTGTGCCCAGGCGGATTGTATCGAATCGACCCAGGTCCAGGCTTGTTCGATTTCCTCGCGGCTTAAAAACAGGGTTGGATTGCCGCGCAGGGCTTCCAGAATCAGTTTTTCGTAACCGCCGAAGATGCGGTTTTTCTTGAAGGTTTCCGAAAAGCTTAAATCCAGTTTGGTTTGTTGCAGTTTAATATTGCCGTCTATGCCCGGTACCTTGTTCAGCATCACGACTTCCACGCCTTCGTTGGGCTGCAAGTGAATCACCAGTTTGTTGGCGGGCAGGTCGTGGAAACTGTCTTTGAATATGTTGTGCGGCAACTGCTTGAAGTTAACCACGATTTCCGTGCGTTTGTTGGGGGTGCGTTTGCCGGTGCGCATATAAAACGGTACCCCGGCCCAGCGCCAGTTGTCGATGTCGACGCGGATGGCGACGAAACTTTCCGTGGTGCTTTTGGTATTGGCGCCTTCTTCTTCCAGATAGCCGGGCACGGCTTGACCTTTGACAAAGCCGGTGGTGTATTGGCCGCGCACGGTTTTGTCTTCGACGTTGCGAACCGTAATAGGCCGCAGCGCCTTCAAGACTTTGATTTTTTCGCTGTGGATGCTTTCCGCCGACAAATCCGCGGGCGGCTCCATCGCCACGAAGGTCAGGATCTGCAACAGATGGTTTTGCAACATGTCGCGCAACTGGCCGGTCTTGTCGAAATATTCCCAGCGGCCTTCGATACCGATATCCTCGCCGACGGTGATCTGGATATGGTCGATGGTGTTGTGGTTCCAGTTGGTGGTGAAAATCGAATTGGCGAAACGCAGAGCCAGCAGGTTCAGCACGGTTTCCTTGCCCAGGTAATGATCGATGCGATAGACCTGGTCTTCATGGAATACGTCGGCAACCACGTCGTTGATTTCCTTGGAGGATTTCAGGTCGTGGCCGATGGGCTTTTCCATCACCATCCGCGATTCGGCATTCAGCACGCCGCAGCTTTGCAGGCCTTGGCAGATATTTTTGAATAGAAACGGCGCCACCGCAAAATAGTTGACCATCACCCGTTTGTCGGCATCGACCGCGGCATTGAGCTGTTTATATTGCTCGGCTTGGGTCAGGTCGATTTTTAAATACGACAGGCGTTTGGAGAAACGTTGCCAAATCGCGTCGTCGATCGAGTTATTCAAAAACGACTGCAAACTTTTATGGGCAATTTCAACAAACCCCTCGCTGCTTTCGTCCAGCCGGTCGACGCCGATGATGCGGGTATCCGGTTCGAGAAGATCGTGCTTTTCCAGACGGTATAGCGAAATCAGCAGCTTACGTTTGGATAAATCGCCCAATGCGCCATAGATGACTAGATCGCAGGGTTTGAATGTGTTTTTTTTCATTATTTGTTAATTAAAAATGTCTATGCGGCGGTTATTGAAAACGCGGAATCGGGTCGGGCAATCGGCGAAAACCTCCGCTCGGGGCGGGCAACCCGGACATTATAATGTTCGGTGCAGGCTGTGAACAAGTTCAGGTCTTGCTCATAAGCCGGCGAGCCTAGTTGCTTTTCAGTAATTTTTTCAAGCGATACAGCGTATCAAGGGCTTGGCGAGGACTTAAATCGTCGGGGTTGATCTCTTCAAGTAAACACACCGCAGGATGACATTCCTGGCTGGTGAATAGATCGAACTGATTGATTTCCTGATGGCTTTGCTGCTCGATGTAGGCGGTATTTTCCAGTTGCTGCAGCTTAGCTTTGGCCTTGGTGATCACCGATTGCGGCACGCCGGCCAGGGCCGCCACCTGCAAACCGTAACTCTGGCTAGCCGGTCCGTCCTTGACCGCGTGCAAAAATACGATCTTGTCGCCGTGCTCCATGGCATCCAGATGGATGTTGTGGATGTTGGCCTGTTCCTCGGCCAGCGTGGTCAGCTCGAAATAATGGGTGGCGAACAACGTGAAAGCCTGGGTATGGCGGGCCAGGTAATCGGCGCAGGCCCAGGCCAGCGACAGGCCGTCGAAGGTACTGGTGCCGCGGCCGATTTCGTCCATCAAAATCAGGCTGTTGCTGGTGGCGTTGTGCAGGATGTTGGCGGTTTCCGACATTTCCACCATGAAGGTCGAACGGCCGCTGGCCAAATCGTCCGAGGCTCCGATGCGGGTGAATATCTTGTCGATGGGGCCGCAGCGCAAGGACTGGGCCGGCACATAACAACCGATATGCGCCAGCAGCACGATCAACGCGGCTTGGCGCATGTATGTCGATTTACCGCCCATGTTGGGGCCGGTGATCACCAGCATCCGCCGTTCGGCGGAGAAGTTAAGATCGTTGGCGACGAAAGGGATGCTGGACAAGGCTTCCACCACCAGATGCCGGCCGCCGAGGATGTCGATGCCGGGTTGTTGATCCAGCCGCGGCTGAGACAGATTCAGCGTGTCGGCGCGTTCGGCGAAATTCACCAATACATCCAGCTCGGCCAGGGCGTTGGCGCAATGCTGCAAGTCGATCAAGGCATCGCTTAGCGTGGTCAGCAATTCGTCGTACAAGGCTTTCTCGAAACTCAAAGACTTTTCCCTGGCGCTGAGTACCTTGTCTTCAAAGCTTTTCAGTTCCGGCGTGATGTAACGCTCGGCACCTTTCAGGGTTTGCTTGCGGGTGTAATGCACCGGCACCTTGTCGGCCTGGGCGTTGGAAATCTCGATGTAATAGCCGTGCACCCGGTTGTAATTGACTTTCAACGTGGCGATGCCGGTGCTGGCGCGTTCGCGTTGCTCCATGTCGATCAGAAATTGGTCGGCGTTCTGGCTGAGGTTGCGCAGCTCGTCCAGCTCGGGATGGTAGCCGGGGGCGATCACGCCGCCGTCGCGGATCAACACCGGCGGATTGTCGATGATGGCGCGTTGCAGCAGTTCCAACAATTGTGGCTGTTCGCGCAGTTGCGAGCGCAGCTTTTCCAAGTGCAGATTATCGCTGTCGGCCAGTTGGCTTTGCAAAGCCGGCAAGGTCGCCAAAGTATGGCGCAGCACCAACAGGTCGCGGGGGCGGGCGGATTTCAGGGCGATGCGCGAGCTGATGCGCTCGATATCGCCGACCTGGCGCAGGCTGCCCTGCAAATCGCGATACAGCTGATTGTCCAGCAAACTGGCTACACAGGCGTAACGGCCGTTGATGATGCCGTGATCGCGCAAGGGGCGGTGTATCCAGCGCCGCAGGCAGCGGCTGCCCATCGCCGTGGCGGTCTTATCCAGTACGCCCAGCAAGGTGTATTGCAGCTGGCCACTGGGATGGCTGTCCAGCTCCAGGTTGCGGCGGCTGGCAGCGTCCAGGCTGATGCTGTCGTCGCAGTTCTCGACGCTGATGCCCTGGATGTGGGGCAAGGCGCTTTGCTGGGTGTCGCGGACGTATTGCAATAAACAACCCGCCGCGCAAATTGCCGCCGGTAAATGCTCGCAGCCGTAGCCTTTCAGATCGTGGCTGTTGAATTGTTTCAGGATCAGCTGCCGGCAACTGTCCAGATCGAAATGCCAGGGTGGTCGTCTGCACAAGCCTTTGCGTTCCTTGAGGCTGGGCAGCAGAGCATGGTCTTCGCTGTACAGCAATTCGGCCGGATTCAAACGTTCGATTTCGCTGAGTAGCTGGGTTTCGCTATCCAGTTGTTGCAACACGAACTTGCCGCTGCCTAGGTCCAGGCAGGCCAGTCCATAGAATTTATCAAACACCGCTAGCGCCACCAGCAGATTGTCCTTGCGGTCTTCCAGCAAGGCCTCGTCGGTGACTGTGCCCGGCGTGACGATGCGCACCACCTTGCGTTCCACCGGTCCCTTGGACTTGGCCGGGTCGCCGATCTGCTCGCAAATCGCGATCGACTCGCCTTGCTTCAACAGCCGGGCGATATAGTTTTCGGCGGCATGATAGGGGATGCCTGCCATCGGAATCGGTGTCCCGCCGGAATGGCCGCGTGCGGTCAAGGTGATGTCGAGCAATTGCGCGGCCTTTCTGGCATCGTCGAAAAACAGCTCGTAAAAATCGCCCATCCGGTAAAAAAGCAGGGTTTCTGGGTGTTGGGCCTTGATGCGGAAATATTGCTGCATCATCGGCGTGTGTTGTGTTTCGTTGCCTTGCTTACTGTCTTGTATTGTTTGGAGATTCATTTGTAAGTTAATGAAATAACAGGTAATTGTTCTATGTTATAAGTCAGGTTTTCGCCAGCTACACTTTTCAAAACTTCCCTGCACTTTGCTGTTTAGTATAGGTTTTTTCTAGGCATACTCGCGTCATCGGGCAACATAAAAAACCTATACTAAAATGCAGTTCCATGCCCGTACCGCTAAAGCTTTGCTACCAGGACAGCATATGGCTTTTGACGATTACCCAGGATTGCGTTTGTCTGCTATGGCAAAGGTGGGAACTTGGTTTTATCGATATAGAAGCACTGTTGATGGACGCCTTCGGCAGGTGTCAATTGGCCGTTGGCCGTCTATGTCATTTCCAGCGGCTATTGTCGCTTGGGAAGCTTTGAAAAACCAGCGTGATTCTGGTAATGATCCTGTATTGGAAGCAAAGCAAGCTAAATTGGAGGCAAAAGCTTTAATGGCAGCTAATTCTGAAAACGCTTATACAGTACGTGTGCTGTGTGATGAATATTTAGCTGGACATGTTTGTCGCCACAGAGCCAAAAAAGGTTCTACGCTGGGTGATATGGCGGATTTACCATTCACTGCAATTACCCGCGCAATGGCTTTTGATTTGATTCAAAAGTACGCCGCAATATCGCCCGTCCAGGCTGGAAAATTACGATGTGAGTTAGGAGCGGCATGGGATTATGCAATGGATGCCGGCAGATTACCTGAAGCTGCAGTAAATTGGTGGCGCTTAATTTTACGTGGAAAAATTAGATCAAAAGGAAAGACCATAGAAGGTAAGAACATCGGCGTGGTCAAAAGCGTACTCACTGAAGACGAAATCGGTGAATTGATTGCTTTTCGCACCGATAATTACTGACGTTCTAACGTTATATCTTTGGACCGGACTCGCGGCTCAGAAATTGTTGGTATGTCAGGAAGAATACTGGCAGGCAAAAAAGACGAGGCAACACGCGAATTTTCAACGGTCAAATCGCTTCAATCACCTTCAACCTGGGTTGTTGTGCCATTGGATTACCCAAGATTCTGGAAAAAAGATGCCAGTGGCAGACTTCATTCGCTTGGCGATGATGAAATCGCTTGGTGCCTGCATACCCACCACCGCTGAAATATTGCCCGTCATTCCACGCTATGCGGATATCCCTTATGCTGCGGTGATTGGTGAGCAAGATCCGGCAAGACTGGAGCTGATTTTTGATGATAGATACTTAGCAGCATCCAATGAGTTCAATTTGTTAAACACTATCTTGCTTGCAGAGTGATGCCAATTACAAAAGATATGTAAAAGCGGATGAATTTTTGCCAATAAGCCTTAAATTGTATTTTATTGCTATCTATACATGACAATAATGGTGGTAAAATGCTAGGATTGCTTCATGAAGGTCTCAAAAGAAGAACTAATCGCCGTATTGGCCCAATTCAATCCTTGGTGGCGTAGCGAACCCATTGCCGATTTACCGGGTTGGCAGCGCGCCGCTTCGCGGGAGTTAAATCGCTGGATCAATCATCCGCCGGTCCACCGGGCCATTTTGCTGTCCGGCGCACGCCAGGTCGGCAAAACCACATTGCTGCTGCAACAGATCGACGCTTTGTTAAAGCAGAGCATCCCCGCGGCCAACATCCTATATGCCACTTTCGACCATCCCGTGCTCAAACTAGCGGGTATCGAAGCCGTGTTGGAAGCGTGGCGCGAGCGTGAGCCGCGCGTCGATGGGGCTGAATACCTATTTCTCGACGAAGCACAGTTTATTCGCGATTGGGGGACTTGGGTCAAACACCAGATCGATTTCAACAAACAGCGCCGGATTGTCTTTACCGGCTCAGCAATGCCCTTGGTGGAAGCTGACCAGGAGTCCGGCGTCGGTCGCTGGCATACCATTCGACTCACCACGCTATCATTCTATGAGTACCTGCAAATCAAACAGGTGCAATTGCCGCCGTTGCCGCCATTAAAAAGTCTGGCCGAGCTGTTCGACTGGACACCCCCACAATTTTACCGGGCACAGGAAATCGCTGTGCCTTATGTCGGCCATTTTCACGAATATCTGATTCGCGGCGGCTTCCCGCAAACCGCCCAAGTAGAAAGCATCACCCAGGCCCAGCGCTTGCTGCGTGAAGACATCATAGACAAGGCATTAAAGCGCGATATGACTGCGCTGTTTGGTGTGCGTCGCATTCTGGATCTTGAACATACCTTCCTGTATCTGTGCATGCACGACGGCGGTTTGCTGAATATCACCGACTTGTCTAGCAACCTGGAGGTTAAGCGACCGACAGCCCAGCATTTCATCGAGCTCCTGGAAGCTTGTCACCTGATTTATCGCCTGCCGCCATTCGGTTACGGCAAAGACGTGCTCAAGGGACGTTTCAAAATTTACTTGGCCGATGCCGCCATCGCGCCCGCCGTATTGCTCAAGGGCAAAAGCATCATTGACGATCCCGCCGCCTTGGGCGTGGCGACCGAAACGGCAGTGTTTAAACATCTGTTCGCGCGCTATTATTCCCAGAATGTGCGTTTTACCTACTGGCACGGCAAACAAGACCGCGAGGTCGATTTGGTCGCAGAAATCGGTGGGCAATTGATTCCATTCGAAGTGAAATACCGCGCCCAGCACACCGGTGCACGCGAATTGAAAGGCTTGATCGAACTGTGCGAACAAAAGAAAATCGCCCGTGGCTACGTCGTTACCAAGTCGCTCGATGACTTTGGCTTAATGACCGGTCTGCCACAAACCGGCGAGACAGTCAGCCAGATCATGCGCCTACCCGCACCGTTGCTGTGTTATTGGATGGGTGCATCGGAGTTGAATCAACCCGAATTTAACGATTAAGCCGGACAAGCGGCGTTAGGAAATCATGGATCAAAGCCAACTCAAATGGATTGCAGACTTCATCTGGAATATTGCCGATAACCGTCTGCGCGATGTGTATGTGGGCGGCAAATACCGCGATGTGATTCTGCCGTTCACTTCCTAGTTGAATCCTGCCAGCGCCAGGATGTAGAGATGGTCCTCGCCCGGTCCAGAAAAGATGCGTCCCGCTCCCCATTTGAAGGTGGTCTTGCCGATGACATGATTGGACTCGGTTTCCGCCACCGGATAAAACATGCTCAGCCGGTATTGGGATTTGGGGATGAAGGGGTAAATCTGCCCGCCACACAGGGCATCGTTCCCTGAGGTTTTCCAGGTCAGGCCTCGGCGATGTAAAGTCGCAGTGGCACGGGTGGCCAATAAACTGGTAATGCGCGGATCGGTGCCGTAACTTGATATTCCGGATAAGGGATACATATGGCCCCAGGCACCGGCACACCAGAATAACGCATCGTACCCGTCACAGCCCCGCGGCATCGGCGACACAGGCCTATATTGCCACCGGATTGGCAAACAATGCTGTTTCCGGGCTGGTAAAAAATGCCAGCAAGTCACTGTTCCAGGTCGGATCCAGTTCCGAGACATACAGCAAATCAAAGTCGCGATAGCCGTCGTTATTGTATCGTCCATCCCAGAACAGATCCAGCAGGATGGTCAGCGGAAAGGCGAAGTAGTGATAATTGAAAAACGACATCTCGCTGGCATCGAAATCAGCCTTGCCGGTGGTGGCAATCAAACGTACATTCGATGCGCTGATTTTATGGCCACCCAATGCCGGTGAGCACCAGGGATTACGGACGATTTTAATCAGCCGGGCTGGATTCCATAAACCCACCGTCATGCCTAATTGTGGTATGCCCATCGGGTCGGTGCAGAAGCAAAACTTTTCATCGGTGGCGATACTGGGTACATTGCCACCGCCTAACGCTGCACCAGCGGCACGTATCGGAAACAGACAGTTCCAGCAAATATCCGTGGCCAGTTTGCCTGACCACAGTTCGGCATCGGCACAAAGCGGATCGGTGGCTATGGTTGTGGTGTCGGCATGAAGATTGGTCACCAGGGTCATGATCAGCCAAAAAGCCCAAGGGGAAATCAGGCAATTCATGACCGCTCTCCCGCCGAAGCCGGCAGTTTGCGTTCGCGAACCACTAGACGATTGTCGGTTTGCTCGACCAGACTCGGTACGTGCTGTAATTGAAATTGGCTACGCACGTCAGGCGTCAACAAGTACACCGATGAATTCAGCGACGTTTCTAAGTCTCTCAAGACGGCCTAGCCATCCTGCGCGACACCGACGTAGCCAGATACATCACGCGGGCTTTTTTGTCCTGGCAATTGGCGAATCCCATTGGATTTGAGCGGTCTCAGTGCCGTCAAACACAACCAGGCATAGGCCGAACGGCATCGTACCGATGTAAATTCTGCCAACGACTTCTGGTGGTAAGCATGCTGCGCATGACGCAAGGCGAGCCGAACTACCGCGACGCGGGTCTCTTCCGCGAAACAGTGGCAAAGATATGCTTGGCTGCGCCGAGTCCGATCTGGCCAAAAGCCCCTTCGAGGTGGTGTCGACGGGCGTGCCGTGGCTCATCGTGGAACTGTCTCGATTTGAGGCGATTTCGGCGCTCAATCCCGACCTAGGTCTCATTGCTCGTGAATGTAAGGCGCGCCGCGGGGGCCTGACGGTATTCGTGGAGCGCGGAAATAGTGGGCCAGTGCGTATCCGTGTGCGTACGTTTGCGCCAGGCGAGGGCGTTCCCGAAGACCCGGTGTGCGGCTCTGGCAATGGCTCGGTTACCGCCTTCATTGCACACCATAAGCATTCGGGAGAAGCGTCAGGTAGCTACGTCGCCGAACAGGGTATCGAGATCGGCCGTGACGGCGAGGCGGTTGTGGTCGCGAGAGGGCACTGTTTCTACAATGATCGGCCAAGGCTGAACGGGATGATTTGAACAGATTAAGCCTTTTGTGGCCGATTATAAGGCATAACCTGCCTTCATTCGGTTGCACACAATGTGAAAGACAACGATCCTAGTTGATTCTCCTATTGCGTTACTTTTAATTTGAGGCCATTCGGTGGAGCAAGCATTAGTGCCATCAGCCTACATCTGGCTCGGCAATACGTAACGGGCGAGTCCCGATCTTTGCCCCCGTAATCTCGTCTATGGCCACAGGCTTAATTTCTATTCCAGTTTCTGCGTCTACGAGGCGAACCAATTTGCCTCCGCCCCGGTATTGGCGTCCCCACTCTCCAATCATGACGAGGACCGGCAGAAAATCGCGACCGGCCGCGGTCAAAACATACTCCTCACGCGGTGGCCGTTCCGAGTAGAGCCGTTTATCCAACAATCCCTCCTCCGTCAATGTTGCCAGCCGCCGAGTCAGAATCGTTGGTGCAATACCAAGACTTTTCCGGAACTGGTCAAAGCGAGTGAGACCCAAATTTGCGTCCCGGAGAATCAATAGGCTCCATGCGTCGCCAAGAAAAGCCAGGCAGCGTGCGATCGGGCAAGGATCATTGCAAATATTTTTATCGTTCATACTGTTTTAGTAGTGACTTGCTTTCAAATTGATAGTAACATTAGTTTCGAAATGATAGTAACACTTGGGCAGCAGACAATCCACATGGAGATTTGAGTTATGAGTAAGAAAAGTCTTGGTGTCGCCTTGGTCACAGGCGCATCCTCAGGCATCGGCGAAGCTACAGCTCTGCGGCTGATGGCGGCTGGCTACAAGGTCTACGGAACCAGCAGGCGGGGTGGCCAAACGGGTCAACGTTCTTTTGAGATGTTGCCTCTCGACGTGACTAGCGATGTCTCCGTCGAAGCTGCCGTTAGTGAGGTGATACATCGGGAAGGACGCATCGATCTGCTTGTGAACAACGCCGGCTTCGGGGTTGCCCCGGCTGGAGCGGAAGAAAGCTCGATCGAACAGTCCCAGTCGGTTTTCGATACGAACTTCTTCGGTATCGTCCGAATGACTCGTGCCGTTACACCCCACATGCGGCGTCAAGGCAGCGGTCGCATCATCAACATCGGCTCTGTGCTTGGCGTATTGCCGATGCCGTATATGGCAATTTATGCCGCGAGCAAGCACGCGATCGAAGGTTATTCGGAATCGCTCGATCACGAGTTGCGTACGAGAGGAATCCGCGTCTCTGTCATCGAGCCCGCATACACAAAGACGAAATTTGACGCGAACCTTCTGGCAGCCGATTCGAAGCTTGAAGAATATCACGAAGTCCGTGCGGTCTTGGACAAAGTGCTGGAGGAAGTGATGACAATTGCCGACGAGCCGGAAGTCGTGGCCGATGTTGTGCTGAAAGCAGCTAGCGCGGCTCGTCCGAAGCTCCGATATACAGCAGGCGGGCTCGCAAACCGCTTAAGTTTGCTACGCCGATTTGCGCCTGCTCGCTTGGTAGATGCAGGGCTTCGAAAAGATCTGCGGCTCGACGCGATAAAGAAACGAAAAATATCATGAAGGCATTTGTCATTAAATCGGTATGGAAAAAAGTCGCATTGCAGGTAACCGAAATACCCGAGTCCAAACTGGGAGATAACGCAGTATTGGTCCAGGTGCATGCAGTGGGCGAAAACCAGCAAGCCTGCGCCACAGCTCCTTTCGCTTTATGCGCATCAACAACGATTTAGTCTGAACTTAGCAACGAGGAGATTTTTGTGAATAGTACGTTAACAATGAAAGCACTCACCTTCAAACGCTATGGCAAGTCGCCCGAGATCGGGTTCGCCGACGTTCCCCGCCCCACGCTGCAGGCCGATGAACTGCTCGTACAGGTCCACGCAGCGAGCGTGAACCCGGTCGACAACATGATCCTGACGGGAATATTCAAACCGGTTCTGCATTTCCAGCTTCCGGCCACGTTGGGCAGCGATCTGGCCGGTGTGGTGACGGAGGTCGGCAGCCGCGTGACCCGTTTCAAGCCGGGCGATGCCGTCTTCGCCAACATATTCGACCTTGGCACGGGCGCTATCGCCGAGTTCGCGGTGGTACCGGAGAGCCTTGCCGCGCTAAAACCGGCCAATCTGGACTTTGTGCAGGCGGCATCGATCCCAATGGTCGGGCTCACCTCCTGGCAAGCGCTGAAGGAGAGGGCGAATCTTCGGGCTGGCCAGAAGGTATTCATCCCTGCGGGGGCCGGCGGTGTCGGCACATTTGCGATCCAACTGGCAAAGCATCTTGGCGCCAAGGTGGGAACGACCACCAGTACGGGTAATGTCGAACTGGTGCGCAGCCTTGGCGCCGACGAGGTGGTCGACTACAAGAAGCAAGAATTCGAGAAGGTGCTGCGCGGCTACGACGCGGTACTTGGCACTGTCAAGGGAGACGCGATTGAGAAATCCCTCGGTATCCTCAAGCCGGGGGGCACGATTGTCTCGCTCGTCGGGCCGCTGGACGCAGCATTCGCTCGTGCTCGACGGCTGAACTTCGTCCTTACGTTCGCATTCGGATTGATGAGCCGTAAGATCATGCGCCTTGCGAAAAAGCGGGACGTCACGTACTCATTTCTCTTTGCGCACCCCGATGGCGCTCAACTCAGCGAAATCGGCAAACTCCTCGAAGCTGAGCGCATCCGGCCTGTGATCGACAAGGTGTTTCCGTTCGAGGAAGCAAAAGAGGCGCTTTCCTACCTGGCCCAGGGGCGTTCGAGGGGGAAAGTCGTCATCAAGATGCTGTGAACAGAAGGTTAACAATGCCGGCATTGCCAGACTGAGCCCTGTTACTGAAGCTCCGGTGAACGACTCCTTGTCGCAGTGCAATCGACCCAAAACCAACTATCGCTCTAGTTTTGCCAATGCCAGCCAATTGATAATAAGCCGACGTTGGATTTGCGGAAGTAGGCTGGGTTGAATGATAATGAAACCCAGCTTTGAAGCCGAAAAGTTTTGAAATTCAAAAAACATTTTGGATGCAAAGAAACTTGGCTATTTCAAAGCATCCGCTGGGTTTCACTACCGTGCTTTTCAAGTCGCGTTGCTCTACCCAGCCTACGGCCCTGAAGCTCCGGTGAAAGACTCCTTGTCGCAGTGCAATCAACCCAAAACCGACAATCGCTCTAGTTTTGCCAATGCCAGCAAATTGATAATAAGCCGACGTTGGATTTGCGAAAGTAGGCTGGATTGAATGCTAATCAAACCCCGCTTAGAAGCAGCCAAGTTTTCTAATTCAACCAGCCGTTGGAATATAAAGAAACTCGATTGTTTCAAAGCATTTTCTGGGTTTCGCGTTGCTCAACCCAGCCTACGGCTCTTCCGTGAATAAGCAAGTAATCCACTGCATACAGTTTCATGCCACAGCCTTCGATATACGATTTCACAACCGCTGCTTTTGACGATTATGAATACCTTGCCTAATAGATCGCGTTACTTCATCTGCAAATCTCAAGCTATCAACTATATCTAACAACTCCAGCGCATCTTCGTATCTCCCTAAATCGCGTAAATAAATCGCTTCCTCATTATAAAAACCAGCAAAACGTACGTTATTTTTAATTTGCAACTGGCGCAATTTTGAAGCTTCCATACTGTTTCCAGCTGCTTGAAAAATGGAGGCTTTAAGCGATATTAAATGATTATTTAAACAACCATTAGTAGCAGCTTGCGCGATAACTGCAAAGGCTTTTTCATACTTACCTTTATCACGCCAATAAGTCGCTTCGTCATTATAAAAAGCAGGATTCGTTGCGCCTGCTTGAATTTGTTGTTGCCGCAGGATTGAGGCTTTTTCATCTTCTCCACTTTGCTGCAAAATATCTGCTTGAATGGCATATAAATAATCATTCATACATCCCACAGCTTTTGCTTGTGTAAATATGTTTAAAGCATCCTTGAATTTACCTTGCTCGGCTAAACTTTTTGCTTGCTCTGCGTAAAAAGCAGGATTACGCGAACCAGCTTTAATTTCATCTTGCCGCAATAAAAAAGCTTGGTCTTTATCACCTAAACGGTCTAAACATTTGGTATAAATGCTTTGCACTTTGGTATCAACCACTTTTTCCCGCAATTTAGCATCCAAAGCATTTACTAAATCGACAAAAATTTTTGCTTCATTCCTCGCTAAGTAACAACGTCCAACATTGGCTAAATACGGTGGAAAATCAGGTAATAACCGATATGCTATTAAATAATGCGCTAAAGCTTGTTTATTCCCGCGCTCTTCCATATTTTCAATCGCTTCACCTAAAAACCGATGGGCTTTATGATTTTCAGGGTCTAAAGCCACCAATAATTCCAACACATAACGGTCATTTTCATGGTCTTCTATTCCATGCAAATGTCGTGACCACTTTTCCAATTGAGGAATTGTGTCATGTCCTAATAAATTACTGGAAAGCTCGCGTAACTGTTGAAACGCCTGCGCTTGCAACAAATGATAAGCCGCTTCATTCGCCGCCAATATATTCGGCAAACTGTTGCGTTTTTTCCCCTTCACTTGCGATAACCACGCTTCACCAATTAAGGCATGGTCGGGGCGTAAATCCTGATTTTTTGAACGTTCATGCAATAAATCGGCAAATAGACTGTGCAAACTATAACGCTCTTGCCGCTCATCAGGATTGAGCAAAAACCGCCGTACTAAATGGTCAAAAGCATTGTCATCGACCGCGTGTTGATTCAGCAATTCAACATGATGATGCGGAATAATATCCCGATACAAGGCACATAAACGCAAAACGCACTGCTCGGCAGGATTAAGCACTCGTTCATACAAATCATTGAATAAACTGGTTTCCAACTCTTTGTAAAACTGTCCATTGTGCCGTTCCACAATCGCCATTGGCGTGGTATTTAAACCTTCGGCAACACTGGCAAGTAACCCCATACCTAATGGATGCGCGGCGACGCTTTTAGTTTTGCCGCCTAAACGTTGATAAAGCAGTTCTGCTTCCTCATCGCTTAATTCCCAGCCCTTGCTATGTTTGGACGGTTTATGAAAATAGGCTTTTACACTGGCAGCGTCTAAACCAGTGATTTTCTTGGTTTGATAAATAGTGCTAGGTAATAAATCTTCAGGTGGAAATTCGCCACTTTCTAAAATAATGCGTAATTGCGGCAAATGTTTAGCAATGGCAATTAACAGGTTTTTAATTTCGTGGTCGTAAAAACCTGTCTCACTAAACAATTCATGCGCTTTGTACAGATGCAACAAGCGTGGCTCGGCTGTTTTGGCATAATCGGCTAATTTGGTGAAATCTACTTGTTTTAAAACGTTGCGCGGTAACGCAGGATTTTCATCTCGGCAACCTAAACTGGGGGCTAAATAGCGATATAACTCCTCAATATTCGTGGTTTTACTCATTGGTAACGACAACATCGGCTCACAATGTGCAAAATCAGTGTGACGAGCAATCTCACTAATCAATTTGGTTTTGCCAATGCCCGAAATACCGTACAAGCAAATAATCGGTTTTTCTTGTAAACGCTTAACCAGTTTTTCTATTTCTTGGGTGCGTCCAAAAATGCCGCGCGATTCTGGGCTGTTGCTAGAAATGAATGAGGACGTAGTTTCAGCAATAGGCTGGTTTTCTTCAGTTGGTTTTTCAGAAGTGTAATGATGATGTTCTTCATGGTGGAGATGAATATCACGCCCAGCTTGAACGCCCTGTAATGAAGTCGCCGCAACAGAAGAAAACGCCTCCATTGCGGATTCTACTTTTTTGAGGATTGAGCCTCTACTCTAACTTTACTGATTTCAATATCACCGCTAAATTCACCTTGTTTAATGTGAACACCCGCTGCTTGTTCACCACTGACAATAATTTCCTGTAAACGTACATTAGCGGCTTTTACTTCTTCTAATTTAATCCCAATCGCTTGCGCAACTTCCGGCGGTTGTTCTGAAATCACTTTTAACAACGCTTGAGCCTGTTGCAATAATTCATTATCTTTGTCGGCATTGGCATCTTGCAAAACCTCTTGCAAAGCCGCTTTCTGTGTTGGGGAATCCGGCTTTTTCTCCACCGCTTCCAATGAAACACCGCTGTATTTGCGCTGAATCAACGCCTTTAATCCATTGTAAGAATCGCTAATGATTTTCTCAGTCGTTGGTTTTGCAGAAGCCACCGCGCCTGAAATAATCGCTGTCATAATCGCACTTAAAGGTTCCATCATTTATTCCCGTTGAGTTAAAGATTTAAAAAGTTTACTACAGCCAGGTAGGTCGGGTTAGCGTAGCGTAACCCGACAACAATGGCCTTTAATGTTGGGTTACGCTATCGCCAACCCAACCTACATTTTTTCGGTTATGCAATATCGGCGAGCATTTGTGCCGGGCGGGTGTTTCTTTTTTACACTGGTCACGGAGCGGCGGCGGAAATTGTTCATGGACAATGCGACGGTCGATTTATTATGGCAATCGCTTCGTCACGTCATGCTAAACGCCCGTTTACCATCGACGCTGCAGGGCCGTAGATACCGTCTCTCAAGTCAACGTTAAATTGCATAATTTGGTTGGTAAGGCAGGCGGGTTTTCAAAACACCGAAGCATAAATGGACGAGTTTACGCATAGCGGCACCGAGAGCGGACATTTTGGT
>Ga0208264_1000069_pt1 | contig 67882 bp, 56 predicted proteins | sample LakWasMet31_HOW6_2_FD_183873 | JGI IMG/M metagenome (GOLD analysis project Ga0208264, IMG submission 183873) | Freshwater sediment methanotrophic microbial communities from Lake Washington under simulated oxygen tension - Sediment Metagenome... | ecosystem: Environmental > Aquatic > Freshwater >... | reverse complement strand
GTCGAATCCTGAGAAAAATTCGTGGGCCAACAAATATTCTTTAGTTGATTGATCGATCATTGTTTATCTCCAAAAAGCATTAATTAGGCAGGCAATGATTAACGGTTAGTGACAGTTTAATCCCTACCAACAACTTTGGCTCTGAGAATTATTTAAGTATGGGCTTATGCACCATACAAAGATTTTCTGCACATAAATTGTGCAATATGTTACCCATTAAAATCATCATAATTCCCATAAACGCTAGGCTTCTTTATACCACGCGAGACTTAATCGAGTCTATTTACAAGTATAAATCACAAAAGATATTAAAATTTTATGGCGCATTTATTGCAAATTTAAATTTGTACACTTGTATCAATCGTTCGCCTGAATCAACTTTGCCGGTAATAACGTACCCAGAACATAGCTCCACTAATGCAGATCCAACAAGGAAATTAAGGTCGTTTTTATCAGGATTTTCTCAACGGTTAGCTTAACAAGCTCGCATGTTTATGAATAGCTTGATTGCATCTATAGCTAATGTCTCACTTTGTCTCATTTCAAGCTAAATGATTTTGACGTGAAAGCACCTTAAGCTGGCGGTCTTAAGAAACAGGAATTAGCAGTGATTTTTTACAATAAGGTAACGCAATTTTAAATTGCCAAATACCTTATTACCCAGATAGCTAAATATTAACTAGAGTCGGCTACTTTTATGAATGCAACTCCTAAAAAATCAAAAAAGATTATTGATGAAAATGTGCATACCAGTCTTTCCAAAGAAGCGCTAAAAAGTGACTTTTTGGATAACCTGTTTTATGTGCAAGGCAAGTTTCCGGCCTTGGCAACGCAATATGATTATTATCTTGCCTTGGCTTATACGGTGCGAGACCGCCTGTTGCACCGCTGGATCAGCACCGCTGAAACTTATACCCGAGAAAAAGTGCGCACAGTCGCTTACTTTTCAGCTGAATTTTTACTTGGTCCTCATCTTGGCAATAATTTACTTAATCTGGGCATTACGGAGCCAGTCCGCCAGGTTAGCGGCTTGTTTTTTGGATTCTATGGCGACCTTGGAAATTCCGACACTGGGGTATGGCATCCGCTATGAGTTCGGTATTTTTGCCCAACATATTGTCAACGGTTGGCAGGAAGAAAAAACCGACAAATGGCTGCGTTATGGTAATCCTTGGGAGATACAGCGCCCAGAATGGGCGGTAGAAGTTAAATTAGGCGGACATACCGAAAAATATATTGATACTAACGAAACAATGCGGGTCCGCTGGATTCCAAATTGGACTGTTCTCGGCACCCCTTACGATACGCCCATTCTCGGTTATCACAATAATACCGCCAATACCTTACGCTTGTGGAAAGCGGAAGCGACAGAATCGTTTGATTTGGAAAACTTTAATCGCGGCAATTATTACGGAGCTGTTCAGAAAAAACTGGTTTCCGAAAATATCACCAAGATTCTTTACCCCAATGATGAAAAAATTGAAGGTAAGGAATTACGCTTACAACAGCAGTATTTTTTTGTATCCTGTTCGCTACAGGACATGTTGCGTATCATGAATATACAAGAAATTCCTTTAACAAATTTCCACGAAAAATTCACCGTTCAACTCAATGACACGCATCCAGCCATTGCCATACCCGAATTGATGCGGCTATTGATAGACGAACAGCTCATGGATTGGGATTCTGCCTGGGCAATTACCCAAAAAACCTTTGCTTACACTAATCATACTCTATTGCCGGAAGCGCTTGAACAGTGGCCTTTGGATCTGTTTGCACGGATCTTGCCCAGGCATTTGGAAATCATCTTTGAAATTAACGCCAGATTTCTGAATGAAGTAAGGATAAAATTTCTTGGCGATTCGGAGCGTCTGGCCCGCTTATCAATCATTAATGAGTCGGGAGAACGATATGTGCGTATGGCGCATCTGGCCAGTGTCGGCAGTCATGCTATTAACGGGGTTGCAGCATTGCATACCGAGCTACTCAAACAAGATGTGTTATCAGATTTTTATAGCCTTTGGCCCGATAAATTTAGTAACAAAACCAATGGTATAACGCCCAGGCGCTGGCTGGCGTTGTCAAACCCGCGCCTTACCAAGCTGATCACTGAAAAAATTGGTGGCGAATGGTTAACGGATTTGAGTGCGTTAAAAAAATTGGAGTCTTTTGCTGAGGAGACTTCTTTCCAATCCGAATGGCGTTATATAAAACGCGCGATCAAAGAAGATTTTGCATCTTTCCTTCGACACAGTGCGGGTTATGTAATTGATCCGGAGTCATTATTCGAGGTGCAAGTCAAACGCATCCACGAATACAAGCGTCAACATCTAAGCGTGTTGCAAATTATAGCCTTGTACCATCGCATAAAATGTAACCCGAATCAGGACTTCGTGCCGCGTACTTTCATTTTTGGTGGCAAGGCTGCGCCGGGTTATCACATGGCCAAATTGATCATTAAACTGATCACTTCTGTCGGAGATGTTATTAATAACGATCCCGCCATTCATGACTGTCTCAAAGTGGTGTTTATGCCCAACTTTAACGTCAGCACTGGTCAGATGATTTACCCGGTGGCCGATCTTTCCGAGCAAATATCAACCGCCGGTAAAGAAGCTTCAGGTACCGGTAACATGAAGTTTTGCATGAATGGCGCTTTAACGATTGGCACTTTGGATGGTGCCAACATTGAGATTCGCGAAGAGGTGGGGGCAGAGAATTTCTTTCTATTTGGTTTAAATGCTGAAGAAGTCCAAACCCTTAAAGCTCAGGGTTACAATCCCTTGGACATTTACCATTCCAACCCGGAGCTAAAAGCAGTGATTGACCTGATTTCAGACGGTTATTTCTCAGGTGGTGACCGAGAGCTGTTTCGACCACTGGTTAACTCGCTGCTGCATAGGGATCCTTACATGCTTTTGGCTGATTTTCAGTCCTTTGTGGAGTGTCAAAGCCAGGTGAGTCAGGCCTATATGGACACCGAGCACTGGACACGTATGTCAATACTAAATGTTGCGCGTAGTGGCAAGTTTTCTTCTGACCGCACCATTAAGGAATATTGTCAGGACATATGGAAGGTAAAACCGGTCAAGATTGATTTGTTGTCTCAAGAAGAGGTGAAAAAGAGTATGCAGGGTTAAATTTATGTCATTCCCCAATCTCGGTTAAACAGGCCTAAAAGTTAACGGCTAGTTCGAATGCAACCAGGAAGAACATGGCATTGCGGGACGGCGCACTTGGTGTAAACTAAACCTTGTCGCTGCTCACAATTATCAAATTAAAGCCATGCTCATCGTGTCGTTCATAGCGGTAAGTTGCCAACCAAACCAGGGAAACCGCCTATGACTGGCATGCAACGGGATTTTACCGCATTAGCTAAACAGCCTTTTGATGTACTGGTCTGTGGCGGCGGTATCTATGGCGCATGGACGGCCTATGATGCCGCATTGCGCGGGCTTAAGGTTGCTATTGTCGAGCAAGGTGATTGGGCTTCTGCGACGTCTTCCGCTTCCAGTAAATTAATTCATGGCGGACTGCGCTATTTGGAATCCTTGGATGTCAAACTGGTTAAAAAAGCGCTGCATGAACGCCAGATGCTGTTACAAGCAGCGCCGCATCGAGTTTGGCCATTGCGTTTCGGTATTCCGGTATCTGCAGAGAGTCGGCTTAATCGTGTTCAGCTAAAAATCGGCTTGATCCTCTACGATTTTTTGGCCGGTTCGCTTAACAGCAATCAGGCGCATCGTTATTTTACACAACGCGAATTTGCCGAGCGATTCCCTGTTATTAATCCAGTTTCACTTAAATTCGGCTTTACCTATCCAGATGCTCAAACCGATGATGCCCGCTTTACGCTGGAGCTGATCGATGGAGCCTTGTCTGCCGGAGCGGTGTGCCTTAATTACTGCAAAGTGCTGGAGCTAATTGAAAACAATGGCCAAGTTTGTGGAGCAAAAATTTACAATAGTGTTGAGAATAAATATACCGATGTTTTTGCCCGCCAAATCGTCAACACCACCGGACAATGGCTTGCTAACCTTCATCCAGATCATGTTGATCACCGGCTTACTAAAGGCGTCCATTTAATTCTGCCTAAAATTCTTGCAGACGAAGCGCTGGCATTAACCGCTCAAGCGGATGGACGGGTATTTTTTATGATACCGTGGTACGGGCGCACATTACTTGGCACCACTGATACGCCGTATCACGGCGATGTCGCGCAGGTAAAGGTTGAACAGGATGATATTGATTACCTGCTGACCGAAGCAAACCGGGTTTTAAAATCCGTCACCTGGAAAAAATCCGATATTATTGGTCAATACGCCGGACTGCGGGTGCTGGAATACAGCACAGAAAAATCGCCGTCTGCGGTGAGTCGTGAATGGCATTTAAATAGTGCCGCTAACGGTTTATTAACATCCATTGGTGGAAAATTTACCTCAGCTCGCGAAGACGCCGCACAAATCGTCAATACACTCTGTAAAAATTTACACATTGATGCAGATTGTAAAACAAACGCAAAACCGTTTCCCTGGCGGCCGGATGCGGATTATTTGCACTGGTCACAGGACATGCTCACTCAAGCTAAAGCGCTCAACATTGACGAAGAAAGCGCTTCGTGGCTTATTAAGCGCCATGCTGTACGAACGCCGTTGGTTTTTGACTTAATCAAAAAGGATTCTGAGCTTAGCAAACGAATAATTCCAGCGCTGCCTTTTATTGGTGCTGATTTATTTTTTTGCGCAGTTAACGAAATGGTCGTGCATTTGGACGATTTACTCCGACGGCGCATGCCCTTGCTTATTTTAGCTAAACTCTCGTATGCCGAATTAGCAATCATTACAGACATAATTAGCAACGCACTCTCATGGGATAGCGATCGGATTCAGCAGGAATTGGCAATTTGCAAGCAACAAGGTTTTTTTGAAGAGATTTAACGACCAATGGTAAATAAAGCAGCAGAACACACAGCTCAGTTACGCGCAGCCATTAATCAAGCCTATTTAGCCGATGAAAATAAAATTGTCGCTGAATTACTGGCTGCATTGACCACTTATGAACCAGCGCAGGTTGCTGATTGCGCTAAAACCTTAGTGGATGCCGTCAGATTAAAAAAACCGCAACAGTCGAACATAGAAGCCTTCTTGCAGGAATATCAGCTAAATTCTCAGGAAGGTCTGGTGTTAATGGGCATGGCCGAAGCCTTGCTTCGCATTCCCGATTCTTATACCCAAGATGTGTTTTTGCAGGAAAAAATCACGCAAGCTGACTGGCAACAACATTTGCAACACAGTGAATCATTTTGGGTCAATTTAGCCAGCCAGTCCTTGTTACTGACCAGTCAATTTGAAAGACAGTTGTTGTTCTCAGAACAGCACCGGGCATCGCTGTTTCAATCAATGTTATCACGCTTGGGCGCGCCTGTTATTCGCACGGCAATTAAGCATGTCATGCAGTATTTGGCTGAACAATTTGTGTTTGCGGATTCGATAACGCTGGCTGTTAAACGCAGTCAACCAGCCAGCGATTATCGTTATTCTTTTGATATGCTGGGTGAGGCGGCATTGACGGCCGCCGATGCTGATCGGTATTTAAACTCCTACCTTGGCGCTATCGAAACCTTGGCTAACAATGCCAGTACCGAAGCTGTAAGCAATCCAAGCATTTCAGTGAAGTTATCTGCACTTTGCCCACGTTATGAGCCCATGCAGCATGTCCGGGCGGTAAAAGAGTTAACCGGTAAATTACTGATGTTAACTCAAAAGGCACGCGCTGCGAATATCGCCGTTACAATTGATGCGGAAGAATCCGAACGGCTGGAGTTATCGCTGACTATTTTTGCGGCGGTGTTTAATCATCCTGATTTAAGTGGCTGGTCCGGTTTAGGATTAGCGGTACAAGCTTATAAAAAAAGAGCGCTGCCGGTACTGCGCTGGTTAGCGGAATTGGCGCAAGCCAAAAATCGTAAAATTCCGCTCCGCCTGGTTAAAGGCGCCTACTGGGATAGTGAAATTAAACGTGCCCAGGAAAATGGCTTGCGCGATTATCCGGTCTTTACGCATAAATCCGCGACCGATTGCTCTTATCTGGCCTGTGCGCAGTTTTTGTTGGCTAACCCCGAGGTTTTTTATCCGCAGTTTGCAACGCATAACGCGCATACTCTGGCAGCACTATTTCAATTAGGCCAACAACATCCTGGCTATGAGCTACAGCGTTTGCACGGGATGGGCGGCACGCTTTATCACGAAATTTTAAATAACCAACATTGGCCCATACCCTGTCGAATTTATGCGCCGGTTGGGCACTTTCAGGAACTGTTACCTTATCTGGTCAGGCGCTTGCTGGAAAATGGCGCTAATACCTCGTTTATCAATCAGATCAGCAATCCTGATGTCAGCGTTACGGAATTAATAAGCGATCCCATTAAACAAGTTCACACCTCGATGCAGAAACCGTCCATTGTTTTACCGGGCTTACTGTTCGGCGCACAACGGCTAAATTCCCAAGGTTTAAATCTGGCCGACCTGGAACAATTGCAGGAACTGCAACAAGGTTTAGCCACCCTGGCGGATAAACAATGGAACGCAGCGCCGATCATTAATGGCATTATGCAAGCAGGTCAGCACCATCCGGTTAATAATCCCTATGATAATCGCTTAACCGTTGGGGGCGTGGTTTATGCCGATTATGCTGCTATTGATCAAGCTATACACGCTGCTGCACAAGCGTTTTCAACATGGCGGTTATGTCCGGTTAGAGAACGTGCGGAATGCTTGCTTAAGGCCGCAAACCTGTTCGAACTGCATCGTGTGGAATTGATTTCTCTCTGTATTCGCGAGGGAGGGCGCACGCTTAAAGATGCGTTATCGGAAGTACGAGAGGCTGTCGATTTTTGCCGCTATTATGCGCAATCGGCACAGGAGTTATTCGGCTCGCCCGTCAGTTTGCCAGGGCCGACCGGTGAGGAAAACTTACTTTATCATTACGGGCGAGGGGTTTTTGTTTGTATCAGCCCGTGGAATTTTCCGATGGCCATTTTTGTAGGGCAGGTGACTGCTGCATTGGTCGCGGGGAATACCGTGCTTGCAAAACCGGCCACACAGACTTCCTTAATCGCCATGCGCTGTCTACAGCTCTTGCATCAGGCCGGTATCCCGGAATCGGTTTTGCACTTTTTACCGGCCAGCGGTAGCGTAATCGGGCAGCAGTTAATACCGGATAACAGGGTTGCAGGGGTTGTGTTTACAGGTTCTACGGCAACAGCACGATCTATCCACCGCCAGTTGGCACAACACCATCAAGCCATCGTTCCTTTGATTGCAGAAACCGGCGGACAAAACGTCATGATTGCGGACAGCTCCGCGCTGCTGGAGCAACTGGTGCATGATGCCATTACCTCGGCCTTTAACAGCGCAGGACAGCGTTGCTCGGCATTGCGCGTGCTATTTGTGCAAGAAGATATTGCGGATAAGGTCATCACTATGCTGATTGGCGCCATGCAGGAATTATCGCTGGGCAATCCCGGTCACTACCAGACGGATATAGGCCCCATCATTGACCATGCGGCGCTGTCCCCTTTAAAGCAACATCTGGAAGAAATGCAGCTGCAGGCAACACTACTGTATCAGCTACCTGTCCATGCCAGCCTGTTGCACGGCAGCTTTTTTCCGCCAACGCTGATAGAACTTACTGCATTATCGCAGCTAACCCAGGAAATATTTGGGCCGATATTGCATATTATCCGCTATGCTGCGACCGACTTGCAGCAGGTTATTGCGGCGGTAAATGCGACCGGATACGGCTTAACATTAGGAATACACAGCCGCATTGACGCTACCATCAAGACCATCCAGCAACATGCTAAGGTTGGTAATGTGTATGTTAACCGGAATATGATCGGTGCCGTGGTGGGCGTACAGCCTTTTGGTGGTATGGGACTGTCAGGAACCGGCCCTAAAGCCGGTGGCCCTGATTATTTGCGCCGTTTTACCGTCGAACAAACCGTCACTACCAACACGGCAGCGATTGGCGGCAATGCCGTTTTAATGAGTAAGGATCTTCGTTAGGTAACTTCCCGAAGTCAATTGTTTTTAAGAGATGGACTGATTGTTAGAGCTTGGAAGAAAGTCATCAAGATAACGCAGCCTGGTAGGTCGGGTTACACGCTGTTTTGGTAACCCGACATTTTAGATGTTCTAATCTTGAATTGATGACCAATGTTGGGTTAAGCGCACGGCTAACTGGATGAATATTATGACATTAGCTATTTTGTGCGCCTAACTCAACCTACCTGTATTTTGATACCCATCAAGAGCCAGTTTAGCAGCTGGCTTAAAAACTCAGCCACCCAGAACCAAATGAGCCGGCAAAGACCAGACTGACAATACTCATCAGTTTAATTAAAATATTCAACGCTGGGCCGCTGGTATCCTTAAACGGATCGCCAACGGTATCGCCAACTACTGCCGCCTTGTGGGCGTCTGATCCTTTACCGCCGTATTGTCCGGTTTCGATAAACTTCTTGGCGTTATCCCAGGCACCGCCGGCATTGGCCATCATCACGGCTAATAAAAATCCGGATAGCAGCGTTCCGACCAGCAAACCAGCCAATGCTTCTTTACCCAGCACATGGCCGACTACGATGGGCACAATAACAGCAAGTGCACCAGGTATGATCATTTCTCTTAATGCGCTTTCGGTGCTAATTGCGACGCAGGTTTCGTAATCCGGTTTCCCAGTACCTTCCATCAATCCAGGTATTTCTTTAAACTGTCTGCGAACTTCCAATACAATGGCATGAGCGGCATGTCCGACCGCCATCATGGTTAAAGCCGAAAACAGATAGGGCATCATGGCGCCAATCAGCATCCCGGGCAACATGGTTGGGCCAAGAATGTCCAAGGACTCAATTTTTGCCGCAGCGACATAGGCCGCGATCAATGCCAAGGCGGTTAGCACCGCTGAGCCGATAGCAAAGCCTTTGCCTGTGGCAGCCGTGGTGTTACCCAGGCTGTCAAGCGCATCTGTGCGCTTTCTTACTTCTTGAGGTAAGCCGCTCATTTCCGCAATACCGCCAGCATTATCCGCCACTGGTCCATAGGCATCGGTGGCCAGCGTTACACCTAAGGTACTTAACATACCCACGCCAGCCAGGGCTACCGCATATAAACCGGCATAAATACTGCCATCCGCTTTAAACCCGAGCCAAATACTAATCAAAATTGCAAATGCGGTAATTAATACCGGTAAAGCAGTACTCATCATTCCTACGGCCAGACCTTGGATGATCGTGGTTGCTGCGCCGGTTTGCGTGGCTTTGGCGATGGCCAATGTCGGTTTTTCGGTGTACGAAGTATAGTACTCTGTTACATAAGCGATGGCATTCCCCGCCACTAAGCCAGCCAGAATAACTAACCAGTAATTAAGATGTAAGCCGGAAAACAGCACGGCAAAAAAAGACAATCCCAAAATCAGTACGGAAGCGCCCCAAACTGATCGTCTTAAAGCGCTTAGCAAATCTTCCAGACTGGCGTTTTCATCAATTCTAGTTACATATTGACTAAAAAAGGTCATGGCTTTGTTCAATAAAATCGCATGTTTGCTGGTTGGCTCAGGATGTTCTTTGCCGATGACCATATAAATGCCAAACAAGCTGGCGACTACACCTACCGCTGCCACTAAAAATGGCAAGCCGATAAAAGCTGACATATTATCTTTACCCAGTGCAGCCCCTAAAGTCGCAGCAGCAATGATGGATCCACTATAGCTTTCGAATAAATCCGCCCCCATCCCAGCAACATCACCCACGTTATCGCCAACGTTATCCGCAATTACGGCAGGATTACGTGGATCATCCTCGGGAATGCCGTGCTCAACTTTGCCCACCAAATCAGCCCCAACATCCGCAGCTTTGGTATAGATGCCACCACCGACTCTGGCAAATAAGGCAATACTGCTGGCACCAAAGCCAAAACCTGTTATGTAGGTTAGTTGATGAGGGTCGCCATTAAACAGTAACGACAAAGTCGTCATACCAATTAAACTAAAACTGACGACAGAGATCCCCATGATTGCGCCACTGCCAAATGCGACCCGCAAGCCTTCGTGCAGACCAAGACTAACAGCGGCAGCTGTGCGCGTATTAGCACGAACAGCCACATACATACCCAAATAACCAGCCCCTGCCGAGGCCACGGCTCCCAGCAAAAAACAAAATGCGGTTTGCATCTGCAGAAAAATAGCCATAATGACCGACACAATCACCACAAAAATTGCGATCACGCGGTATTCTCGCGATAGAAAAGCAGACGCTCCCTCTTGAATAGCCGCACCTATATCCCGCATTCGCTCATTACCTTGATCATAAGCAAGCACTTGTTTTATTTGCCAAACGACAAATCCTACTCCGGTGATACCCATCAATAATGCAATGATTATTGATACTGATGTTGGATACGGCATATTTCCCACCCTTTTTGATTATTATTAAAATGATTTAGTGGTTTTGATTAACTATTTTATTGAGAAATAAGTTAATCAAGGTTATGTAGCAAAGTTCAACAGCCTGACTTGGACTTTCAGTATTTTGACGATTTAACGGTGATCGTAATTACGGCCCTTAGTTTTCCAAAGGCGTCATTTTTTAGCATCTTTTACTATCAACTAATTGCTAGTTTTTTCAGGTAATTGTGGGTTATATGAGCCGCCCATAACAGTAACAAAGATTTAGCACGCGGCCTGAATAAGCGAATGATGAAAGATTTACGCTCTGGAAGCCTGTTTTGGCCTTTACAGTAACCAGTGTAATCAAGGGGCGTAATTCCACGAAACGAAAATATACTCCTCGAAACCAGGCGTGGCAATAGTGCTGAATTGTGAACACATTCCCTGGTTAACTTTTATTAGAATTCGTATCGAACCTTGGCATGTTCACTCGTTAGTTATATCCTTGATTCAACTAACGCCAAGCAGGACTAAGCCATGTTGCCATTAAGACCCAACATTATTGATATTGAAGCATCCGGATTTGGTGTTGACAGCTACCCAATCGAAGTGGGTATTGTTATGAGTTCTGGGGAAAAATACTGCGCCCTTATCAAGCCTGCCGATGATTGGCTGCATTGGGACAGAAACGCCGAGTTTGTTCACGGACTAAGCTTTGATCTTTTATGGTCGCAAGGCAAATCCATCAATACCGTCACAAGAGAGCTGAACACTTTCTTGGGAAATAAGACAGTCTACAGTGATGGTTGGGTTGTGGATAAGCCGTGGCTATCGCGCTTGTTTTACAGCGCGGGATTAACGCCCAGTTTTTTCTTGAGTTCTTTGGAATACATTTTAAAAGAGTCTCAAATGGAAATTTGGACAGAAACACAACAACAGGTGATGGCTGATTTGGCACTTACCCGTCACCGCGCCAGTACGGATGCCTTGGTGATTCAGGAAACCTACGCGCGAACCCTGCAACATCTGTCAGAGAAAAACTGTTTGCCATTTTGTTGTTAGCCGGTTTCGATCACTAATGGTTGGTGTAAATATTATTCAATTCAAATACGAATTATGAGTTAACCCGTTCGCCGTTAGCTTGTTGAACTGCAAACAGATTCTGCTTCGCCCAGCAGTGCATCGACCAGGCCTTTAGTCCTGAGCGCAGCCGAAAGATCAGGACGAATGGAACTCAGATAGCGCTTAATTCGCATTCAAGTACTGATTAAACAGCCGTTTATCCCAAATTATTTCCTTGGGCGCAGAGGCCGTCAGTTTGTTGGCGTCAGGGTGCAAAGGATTGACCAAGACATTGTTGTCCAGCCTGGCAATAACCGAAGGCACTATTAGTAAAGCCGTCCTGGCTTCACTTAACCATTGGTCGCCAAATAAGCGGGCGGGAGAGCTGTTCTCCTGATCCCATTTATCAGGCAATGTGTTTTGATCATGGATTTCAACAGATACGCTATCTGGAACCTCAACTATCACCAATTTATGGGATGTTGGAATACGCCCAATATTGGCATGTGCCAGTATTTCCAGCATTGCACAGGAATAAGTCATAGAACCATAAATCACCGGTTTGCCCGGGCTGTTCCACCGGCCACCAATCAGTGCTGCGCCAGTGCCATCCCAAATGGCATGGCGTTCATCACCGATCCGAAAAATCTGCATTAAACCGCAATACCGTAATACAGTTGCCAGAGCAATTCTTCCACACGGCGAGCGCCTAATTCTGTCATGGACACGTCAAGTGGCGTGCGCCCTTGCAACAAAGGGTGGGGCGCGTGCAAAAACGCCCGTGCGTCATCGTCAGAATTCCAGACATACTGAGCAGTCGCATAAATTCTTGCCAACCTTTCTGCTCGACCGGATTCCTCCACATTAAGTCGTTCTCTACGCCTTTTATAAGTTGCTTCTGGAATAATTCGATACAATAATTTTCTTCTGTCATCCGTGTTTAAACAAACATGTGCAACACTGGTTCTAAGCGCTTGCTTGGGTAAACCATGCGACACCAATTCGTCCAATTCGGCAAACGAATGCGGAATGGGAGAGAGTGACATAATGGCGGCAATTTTTTCTGGCGTAACAAGCACCATGGTTAACCTCTTAACAAGTATCAAATGTAAGATGAATATTGGATCATCTGATACTAATAGTCAAATATTAGATACACAAGCGGGTATTTTAGGGTGGCATTTTATTTCTGCGCTTACTTGAAAGTACTTTTTATGGGGCAAACTTATAATTGATCAAGCACATGGAGGTGTGATATGGAATACAGATACGGTAGCCATACAATTTATCAAATTGAATATCATTTTGTATGGGTAACAAAATATCGATACAAAGTGTTGAAAGGAGAGATTGGGGAGCGAGTAAGGGAGTTGGTACGGCAAACTTGCGAGGCGTTTGAAATCCGAATTATTCGGGGAGTAGTTAGTAAACATCATGTCCATATATTAGTGAGTGCGCCACCCAATTTGGCGCCGAGCGAAATTATGAGAAGAATCAAAGGGCGAACTGCCAGTTATATGTTTAGAGTTTACGTATTTAAAAAAGCGATATTGGGGTCAACATTTTGGGCGCGAGGGTATTTCTGTGCGACGGTAGGCCAGATAACAGAGGAAATGATTAAAGAATAGTTGGAACGTCACTTTGAACCGAACCCCAACGATAATTTTAAGATGGAGCCAGAGTGACGCGTCCTTAAGTCGACGCGTACCGGATTTTCAGTCCGTAATTCTAACCCACCAGCTTTAGCTGGTGGTTGTTTAGTGCGGAATATACGCGCTGCTAATTAATCAGCTAGTTTATTATTCCATTTTATGGAATAGTTTCTTCAAATCTTTACGTATTCTAACTCCTGATTGAATGTGACAAAGTATACCCGTCCCCACAATACTGGGTGATGAGGTTTTACACCATAACTTTCAATTAGGAGAATCATCATGAATAGAATCGCAATACCTACAACAGAACAAACACCTGCTGCCTCTTTACCGTTGCTGGATGCGGTTAAAAAGCAATTAGGTGTTGTGCCAAATTTAATGAAGCTGGTCGGAAACAGTCCAGCTGCTTTAGAAGGCTATTTGGGTTTAAATAGTGCTTTAGGTAAAGGTTCGCTTGATCCCAAAACCAGAGAACGCATTGCGCTGGCTATTGCCGAAATTAATGGCTGTAGCTACTGTCTGTCTGCGCATACCTATCTTGGCAAAAACGTAGCAAAGCTGGATGATGCCGAAATTGCAGCGAACCGTAGCGGTTTGTCATCTGATCCTAAAGCGGCGGCGGCTGTCAAATTTGCCACCTGTGTAGCGCATGAGCGTGGTCATGTGTCAGATGCCGAACTTTCCGCTGTAAAAGCGGCTGGTTACAGTAATGCGGAAATTGTTGAAATTGTACTTCATGTGGCGCTGAATACGTTGACTAACTATATCAACGAAGTTGCCCAGACTGAAATTGATTTTCCTAAAGTTGATCTAAAAATTGCGGCTTAAACATCTGGATTTGTAAGCACATCCGGCGGTAATCTTGGCCGCCGGTCCTTTTGGAGAAAACATCATGACAACTGCCTTTGCGGAAATTGCATTTACTCCCAGTGTAAAAGCGGCTCAAACGCTGTATGGAAGCCGAGAAGCTAACAGTCATTTTGAATTAGCTGAAGATCTTGCTATCGGAATGACCGAACAGGAAATTAAGTTTATCAGCGAACGTGACAGCTTTTATCAAGCCACTGTGTCGGAATCTGGCTGGCCGTATGTGCAGCATCGCGGCGGACCAAAAGGTTTTTTAAAAGTACTTGATGAGCAAACCATCGGCTATGCGGATTTTCGGGGTAACCGTCAGTACCTAAGCATAGGTAACCTTAATTTCAATGATCGACTATCGATGATCATGACGGACTATCCTAACCGAAGACGGCTGAAAATATGGGGGCTGGCACGTATCGTTCACCAAACTGAAGATCCCGAATTATTATCGAAGCTGGAGGTGCCGACTTATCGCGCCCGTGTCGAGCGTGGCATTATTATTAACGTCAAAGCCTATGAATGGAATTGTCCGCAACACATCACGCAACGCTATTCAAAAGATGAGATTGCTATTTTAATCAAGCCCTTGCTTGAAGAAAATCAAACCTTAAAGGCGCAAATTGCTGCGCTGACTAATCAGTAAGGTAGTGAGAAAACAGAATGAAACTGATGCACGATTCAGCTTTTTCGGCAAAGTGCTGTCGGGTATTAAATAGTGTCGTGTTGCCATCGCAGTTAACGCGACTTTCAAAAGCCTTGATCAATCTAACTTATCAAAATTTAGCACGTAACTGGAGATTTCAATGAATACAAACAATGAAGCCCGTCCACCATTTCCCCCATTCAGCCGTGAAACCGCAATCCAAAAAGTACGCATGGCTGAAGATGGCTGGAATGGCCGCAATCCGGAGCGTGTTGCTTTGGCTTATACGATGGACAGCCAATGGCGAAATCGTGCCGAGTTTCCTGTCGGTCGAGAGCAAATCCTGGCCTTCCTTACCCAAAAATGGGCTAAAGAACACGAGTATCGCTTAATAAAAGAGCTTTGGGCGTTTGACGGCAATCGAATTGCTGTGCGCTTTGCTTATGAATGGCACAATGACAACGGTGATTGGTTTCGCTCATACGGCAATGAAAACTGGGAATTTGATCAAGATGGTTTGATGGCGCGGCGTTACGCCAGTATCAATGATTTGCCGATTAAAGAATCGGATCGAAAATTCCATTGGCCATTGGGTCGCCGTCCAGACGATCATCCCGGTCTAAGTGATCTGGGGCTTTAGAGCACCAACCAATCAACCGTTACTTTATGTTTTCAACGATAACAAGGCTATGACAATGATTACACTGTGCGGTTTTGGCGTCAGCAATTACTACAATAAACTCAAACTGATTATGCTTGAAAAGCAGATTCCGTTTCAGGAGAAGTTAGTTTATCCGTGGCAGCGAGAATCATTCCGGCAACATTCCCCACTAGGTAAAATCCCGTATATTGAAACTGAATATGGAAGCTTGTGCGAATCCCAAGTCATTTTGGATTTTCTGGAAGAACGCTATCCTAACATTCCAATGTATCCTTCGGCTGTATTTGAACGCGCAAAGTGTCGAGAGCTAATTCAACACCTTGAACTCAATGCCGAATGGGTAGCTCGTCGACTTTATAAAGAGTCATTTTTTGGGGGCAAGGTTTCGGAAGAAACCAAGCAGGAAGTCAAAAAAAGGCTGTACATTGGTTTAAATGCGGTAGCGCAACTGGCTCGGTTTTCCCCGTATATTTTTGGCTCCTTGTTTACAGCCGCCGATTGTGTTGCTTACGTCCACTTTGTCATGATTGAACAATCCACGACGAAAATCTATGGCGAAAACATGCTTCAACAAATTATTCCTACTGCGGCTGAATATATGGCTTTTATGGGCACCCGTGCGCATATTCAAACCATGATGGCAGATCGTGACGCGGCACTTACGGCGTTCAATAATTTGCATGTTAAATACGACGGCTAGTGGACGCTTGAAGCTCTAAAAGGGCAGAGATAATAAGCGGTGAGATTGTTGGGTGGCTCGCGATTTCCACTTCAGTGAAATTGCTGCCTAGCAAGGGAATCGTGATTGAGGCCGTCTCAACAAGGTTGGCGGACATGGTTTTGAGTATTTCACGGAGCGCTCCATCGGCATGATGAGCTCGTGGAGAGGCATTTAGGATCGCCACTGGTTTGTTGGCAAACGCCTCAAAGCTTACCAGCCAATCCAGAGCATTTTTGATGACACCAGTGACGCCATGCGCGTATTCAGGACTGGCGATGAGTAACGCCTGGGACTGTGCAACTTGCGTACGCAAACTGACTACTTCTGTAGGCACGCAATGTTCAAGATCTGGATTGAACAGAGGCAGCAGCCCAATCTCCTGATACATCACAATCCGCATGGTGGCTGGGGAAAGGCGAATCGCGGCTTGCAATAGCGCACGATTAATTGATGCAGTCCGTAAACTGCCACAGATAGCGAGTACCTTATATGGTTCCATTGTTTGTTGTTTTTTAAGTGATTTTTACGGGCAGATTTGTGGTTGATATTAAGCAGTTTAGCCAACGTATGGCACGTTATAACACAACACTGAATTTGACATACCGGGTAAGCACTCAAGTTTTCCTGAGTGCTTATTATTCTTGTACTATTGCTTTATCGAACAATCAGGCCGGTAACACCAATGGGTAAAGTGTCCAGACTGTCCAGTTTATGAAGCGCCCCATCTTTGAGAATTTTGTACACGCCGATATGATGATCTCCGCCACTGAGTGTATAAAGCACCGAACCATCTGAGTTAACCGCCAAGTCAGTTGGTCGAGTTTCTATGGCTGCTTTGGAATTTAATAAGGTTAAATGTCCGGTACGATTGACTGCAAACGATGAAATAGCACTGGCTGGCGTATCAGCAGTAAACGCCACCCGGCCGTTTGGTGTGGTCGCTAACCAGCACGCGGCCGTTTGACCAGCTGCGATAGCACCGTCAATCACATGAGCTGTCCCGTCCTCCAAAAGCTGGTAAGATGATACGGTGGCTCCGTTGACCGCTCCAGCTTGGGCCTCGGCTACAAAGAACTGGCCATGTTTGCCAAATGAAAACCCGAAAGGCGTCGTGCCGGCCGAGTCAAGTACATGCTGATCTTGCGGGATACCTTCTTCATTCAACGAAAAAGTGGTAATTTTATTGGTCGCTTTTTCGGTGATAACCAACGCATCGGCATCTCGGTCAAAACTGATTTGGGCTGGAGCAGTACCTGGCCCGCTGAGTTTGCGATAAGATTTTGCTAATGACTTCAACTTGCCTGATGAGGGATTGAATTCGAAACCGAAGATGGAGTCATCGCCCGCATTGACTACATAAACGCGGTTATGACTAACCGTTACACTCACAGGTGTCAGTCCTTTGTCCTTAGCGCGATCAATGAGAACCAGTTTATTTTCCTTAACACGAAAAACCGAGATGTCGTTGCTCCCCGCATTAACGGCAAACAGGTAGCGTTTATTTTCACTGAACACCAGTGCACCTTGGTTTCCGAGACCTTGTCCAGTGCCAACGCCGCCGGTGGCATAATGACCAGAAGCTTGCATCTGTCCATTATTAAGGTGCTGAAATGCCAGTACTTCATTTTTTGAGGCATCGTTAGAAAGGGTATAAATGGTTTCATTGGCATTGTTCCATCCGGCAAAACCGATGCCAGGAAGGCATGATGCCAAAGAAATTGAGATCGCAGTGAGTTTGAATTTATTTTTCATTAGGATGAACCGGTAATTGTCGATTGAATTAAATGAGGGATAACCGTGACTTGATTGTTTTTCTATAACATCAAGTATCAAGGATGGGGTGTGTCGGGCAGTATTAACGGCACAGTGATAGGATACGTAATTTACTTAATGTAATGAATAACCAAAAATTACAAGACACTATTTCATTATGTGGAATAAACAATGGATAGATTTCATTCAATGCAGGTCTTTGTTACAGTTGCTGATACGGGAGGTTTTGCTTCGGCTGCCAGAAAGCTATATATGTCTCCCCCTGCTGTCACCCGCACCATCTCGACTTTAGAAGATCATCTTGAGGTACTGCTGTTTCATCGTACTACCCGGCAAGTCAAACTGACCGATGCGGGTCTCCGTTTTTTGGAAGACTGCCGACGTATTCTGTCTGATCTCGCTGAAGCTGAGGAATCTGTAGCTGGAGCGCATCGCGTGCCGCGTGGCAAATTATCTGTGACTGCCTCTTCCAGGTTCGGGCACTTGCATATTGCACCACTGTTAATTGATTTTTTGGTACGCTACCCCGAGGTTTCAGTTCAAACTCTGTTCGTGGATCGTGTGGTTAATCTGATAGATGAAGGCCTAGATGTAGCGGTGCGTATTGGCGAGTTGCCAAACTCATCACTGACAGCTATTCGGGTGGGTTCGGTGCGTCGCATGATCTGTGCTTCACCTGGCTATCTTGATGCTCGAGGCATTCCTCAAACGCCTGAAGATATTCGAGAACATGACATCGTGCAATTTTCAAGTTTAGCTTCCAAAGCTGAATGGCACTTCAAAGGAGTAGATGGCGAAATCACTGTGCCTTTTTCGACTCGATTGACTGTAAATACCGCAGATGTCGCTATTGCTGCCGCTATCGCTGGTCGGGGATTAACCATGGTACTGTCTTACATGATTGTGCCAGAGGTTTTGTCAGGAAAGCTGAAGATTGTGCTCGCCGACTATGAAAATCCGCCCCTGCCTGTGCATGTAGTCTATCAAGAGGGCCGGAAGGCACCAGCGAAAGTACGCGCTTTTGTGGATTTTGCAGTTGAACGATTGCGCGCACAAACTTACTTAAATTATGCTCTGGACTAGGATTTCTGGGTCGTCGCTTTCACATGTGGATGCGAACTGGCAATGCCGGTCATAAACCGACTTAAACTTTAGCAAAAAACCAAGATATTGGTCGCCTGAATATATCTTATTGCACAATGAAGGCCTGGGTAGTACTTTGACCAATGCTGTTAAAAATTAACAATTGATAATCACCGGCTTTTAATCCTGGTGTTGACACTGACTTAAAATTTAATCGTAAACGTTGCTCTTACCATTCTGGGTTCGACAGGGTGTTTTAATATACCAGTCTGGGATGGTAAACCCGATGGATAAGCATATTGATAAGCATACGAAATATCATTAGCGGTGGAATCGAACAGATTAAACACATCCACCTCCAGTTTATAATTCTTCTGTTTATAGCCCAGCCCTAAATTGACTATGCTGGTATTTCCAGCCCAATAAGTACCCGATGGATCCAAAGGCATGTCGCCAAAATGCCGCAAACGTATTGAGCCAAACAAACCATTCGGCGCAACTACGGTTGCACCCGCTGAAATGACACTGCCAACCGAGTTTGGCACATAGTTATTGGTTTCGCCCTTTGGAATTTCGGCATAACGCGCAGAAGTAAAAGCAAGGTCGGCATCCAAGGTTAACCAATCGGTTGGCTTATAATAATTGGCCCATTCAACGCCATAGCGATAGGATTTGCCATTGACTTCAGTTGTGCCGGCATCGCCGGTAAACACCAGTTCCTGATCGCTTTCCAGCCACCATAATGCCAGCGTACTATTCAGGCCTTTGATAACATTGCTGCGAATGCCGGTTTCAGCGCCGCGTGAACGAGCCATCGGAGAAATCCTGGCGCTGCTGCTATCCAGAGCTGTGCCTGTATTGGGATCAAATTTAAGCGTCGTACCACGGGCATCATTAGAGTGATAGCCGAAACCGGCGTTGATAAAAAATTCGGTATTAAACCAGGGTCCAAACACCAGGCTCAGCTTTGGGCTAAGCAGCGCTTGGGCACGATTGCCTGAATTTGCGGCATTTACATTGACATCATGCGTGGCCGTATCCAGCACTGTGACTTCGCTATGGATAAAATCACCTCTTAAACCGGCAATGGTGCGCACTTTCTCATGCCAAAAGGTCTGGTTTTTTAGATAAATCCCAATACTGGTTTCACTGACATTGCTGCGACTGACTGTACTCAGCGTCTGCCGGTTAACTGTGTGATCCAAACCCAAGCCCATGATTTCATCATGCCTAAGTTGCAATCCCGCGCTGTTGTCCATATCAAAACCGAACAGTTTGTCATAACGAGTATGTTCAATATTGCCGCCGGTTTGGACGCGATGTTCAAACTGATGAATTTGATCACCGTTAACGGGGTTATCCAAATAACCGGTAAAGTTGGAGAATAAATCAACGTCATAATATAGCGCATAGATATTGGCGTCATTTTTCCAGTTACTGCCTTTGTTCCAAAGATTGCTGGAAAAGCTATAACGATGGCTTTTACCACCATCACTAGCATCCATAGTGCCGTATAAATTAAGTGTGCCGTTATTAACCAAGGCCTGTGGTATCTGGTTGGTTGCAGTCCAATTATTGCTATAGGCTTTGCCGTTAACCGATAATCCCCAGTCGCCTTTATCCAGGGTATAACGCAGCAGGCCATTGAATTTTTTGGAATCCTCCGGTTGCTGCCAGACACCGTTATAAAAATTAAACTCGCCAGCATAAAGCAAATCGCCGCCGTCGATTTTGTTGGAATTGGCCAGTAAAGTCCGGTAATAACCGAATTCGCCACCAGTAAATTTTAAAATTCCTTGCGGCAATCTATCCATTGAAAACATTTTTGAATAACCGGCCGATGCAAAATCGCCGACTTCCGCATAATACGGCCCTTTGCCATAATCAATCTTCTTAACCAATTCGGGTATGACGCTATTGATGTCCATATAGCCCTGGCCGTGTGCATGGGTAGGCATATTCATCGGAATGCCATCGACAACCGTGGTAAAGTCGGTTCCGTGGTCGAGATTAAAGCCGCGCAAGAAATATTGATTAGCCTTGCCAGAGCCACTGTGTTGGGTAGCAACGGCACTGGGCACCATTTCTACTAACTCGCCATTGCGGGAAAGCGGTCGATATTCAAATTGCGCCTGACTGACTTCACCTTGCGATGCAGAGCCTGTCATACCGATCAGATTATTTGCCCGACCTTCAGCGATAACGACCATTTCTGTGAGTTCTATTGATTCAGCACTGCCGGTTTTAGGCTTAGTTTTTAGCGCCAGTTCATTGGTAGCTTTGGCATCGACAACCGTTTCTTGCGCATTGACATTACTGCCAATAAAAAATGCAAACGTAAGTGCAATCAAGCGCGCTGTCGCTATGCCAGCGCAATGTAACAGCAATGTGGCAAATACGAATCCCAGTGTATAGGAGATTAGGCTTGCTGAAGCTGATATTTCCTGACCATGCGCATAGCCGTGAAAAAAGGCAAAGAAGGCCACGATCAGAATGTTAATCCGAGTAGTAAATTGTACTTTTCGGACAATGAATACACTGAATACTAGGCCAGAGAGCAAGATCATTATTTCCGCATTCGGCACAAAAACGCTAGCTGCACCGGTAATTCCGCCCAGACTCATCACGCTAACAAACGTGATGGGCAACATCCAAATGGCTGGTCCACGTAATTGTGCAGCCCAACTGCCCACGGCAATCATGGTTATAAGATGATCCCAGCCTTGTAACGGATGATCAAAACCATGACTCCAATCGCTATTGGTAACAACAGCGGATGGAATTTTAACCAGTGCCAAACCGAGCAATATCAGCCAACCCAGGCTAAAGAAAAATGTCTGCGAATTAACCCTGAAATGCGTCGACTTATTAATATGATTTAACATGGAGCCTCAGCGTAATGTATGTTTTGAATGTTGATGATCACCGAATCAGCAGTTAGAAGCAAGGCTGTGCAATTCGTGACTTATTGCTTTAAAAGATATTCATTTGAAAATCGAGGCTGCGCTCCGCCAACCAGAATAATGCCACCATGACAATGCCCGCAGAACCTAACTTCATAACCAGGGCTGGATAATAACGATATTGACTAAAATAAATTATTATTGGAAACGCAATGCCGACAATGGCTAACTGACCGACTTCCACGCCAAGATTAAAGCCCAGCAGGGAAACCAATCCTTGCGTCGCTGGCAGTCCCATGTCCAGCAACACACTGGCAATGCCCATGCCGTGTATCAGCCCGAAGCCGAACGCAAACCAACTGCGCCGATGCACAAATAGCGGGTAAACATTATTAAGCGCTGCGAAAACTACCGATGCGGCAATGGCCGATTCAACCCAGCGTGTGGGCAGTGATATATAACCCAAGGCAGCCAGACTCAGCGTAATTGAATGGGCCAGAGTAAAGGCGGTCACCACTGCGAATACATCCTTGAAAGCCTGCGAAAAGTTTTGTTTCGGGCGCCAACTGGCATGTTCCCTAACCAATGCCGCAGGCAACAACAGACTTAATAAAAATAGAATGTGATCAAACCCAATCCAGATATGCCAGATGCCTTCACAGGCAAAATTTAGGAATTCCTGCCAGGGTTTACCAACTGAGTTAAACCTAAAATCAACTTGTTTTTGATCAGGGCTAAAAATGCCGGTTTCAGTCAGGTCGTTGCGAGTTAGTTTTAACAGCCCCCGGTGTTGAGCATCCAAATCAAAAAACAAGCGATAGCCGATTGCCAGTTGCTGTACGTCAGTTAAACAAGCAGCTTGAAAAATCAGTACCGCATAATGACCATCACTGTGCTCATCAACCATAATATCTGACGGCTTGATTGGGCAGTTTTGTTGATTGCCGGCGATTTCCAGCCGAGTTAACGCATAGGCATAAACAGCAGCTTTGCGTTCGCGTAATTCAGCCCAAATGATATTGCCGTCATTATTCGTATCTAAACCGATTGCATAATCCAAATCGCGCAGCGCAATATCCCATTGCCCCTGCACCCGGTTTCCTTCAACTTTTAAGGCTAGATAACTATCGCTGGGCTTGTGTGCCATTGCGCTACTACTAACCAATGACAGGAAAATCATTAGCATGAGCTGTTTCATGAGCTAGTCCCTTTAAATTGGTCTATTAAGGGTTGTAATCGGACATCCTGCAATCGGGATTGCGCAAGAAAATCCAATGTTGGCTGTGCCGCTTGCTTAGTCTTGCCGCAAGCTAAAGCCGCTTCCAGTAAAATTTTGGCATCGCGAGCTTCACGCTGGACTGACCAGTTTTGCTGAGCTAATGCCAGAGCTTGCTCAGGTTGTTGCAACACATGCAGCATAAAGCGGGCTTCATCACCCTGATGGCTGGTATCGCCGCGCATTCGGCTGGCCGCAAAACGGGCTTCGAGAATTTCTTTGTGGCTGGTAAACGCAGGTAAATTTATGTGTTGCTCGGCCATGCTAAGCCGCAGCAACAATCCGTCTGCTCGGGTTTCCTTTTGCAGCAGATCAATAACTTCGTTATAGCGTTTATGGTCCAGCAAGAAATCGGCATAAGTGGCTAACAAATATCCACTGCGTAGTTTTAAGTCGAATGCTTGTCGATAATGTTGTTCGGCTGCTGCATCATTGCCTTGACGCTCCGCCATTTCAGCCAAGGTTATCAATGCCCATTGTTTGTCTTGCGGTTGTTCATCCGGCGTATTCTGTATCGTTTGATTAAGTTGTTGATAGGCGGAATCAATATGGCCAGAAAGACTCAGTGTCGATGTCATGCAAACTGTAGCAGTTAGCGTTGATGCCAGTTTGGTTAAAGGCAAACAGCTATTTAACGCGGCGGTATAATTACCCTGTACTTCCAATATCAAGGCCTTGGTCAGCCAGGCTTGTGCCAAGCGGGGTTGCTGCGCGATCGCTTTATTCAAGTTATCCAAAGCCGCTGGAAAATCATGACGATTTTGAAATAAGGTGGCGCGTAAGGTTAGCGTTTCTGCGGCTGGGTGTGCGGTTTGCATCCAAGGCATTAATGAGGCTTCGGCATAGCCGTAGTAGCGTGGATCAGATTCGGCTCGTCCCAATTCAATATAGCGCCTGACCAATTGCAAGGTTTTACTCAAATCATTGGGATTGGAGTCAACCAGCTGTCTTAATGCGCGAATTTCAAACCAGCTTTCACCGTGTGCCGGCAGCTGCTCCAAGATTTCGTTATCCGTTTTCGGATAGTACGGTTGGGCGTTGGCGTTGCTATAAATTGATCCACAAAGTGCTAAACCGATAAGCCATGTGTATTTCATAGGACAGCTCCTTACTGCCCACTTTTCGGTGGGCAGCTCATGTGTTTTTAATGTCGCAGAATAGTTCTTAGTGAAATTAATCTGGTCAAGAGACGCCTGGTAAGGTGCCTCTCGATCATTTGTGCTATCTATTTTATTGGGCAAGTACTTAAGGTTAATAAGCCAGCGTCGAAACAACCTGATTCGCCCGCATCAACATGACGACTATTTCGGCCGCTATTGGCAAAAGCCACGTAGGGAAAGGTTTCCTGATACGTCCTGTCATTGGCATTAACGCCATCGGCAACCCGGTTGTTTGGGAATACATTAAAGGCCGGATTTAAAACCCCAACAACAGCTTGGGCGGCGATGTCGGTCACATCGTCGGAAACCCGGCGACCATTGGGAAAGCCTGCGCTATCGCCGGCCAAAAAGCCCATACGCTTACGTGACTCCAGCGGTGTTGGCGCAATGCCGGTATTAAGTCTTAATAAGTCAGCAACCGGACCTTGCTGGGCCGCCGTGCAGCCTGGACAAATTGGCGCGGCATAAAATACCAGCGGCACCAAATCCAGTCTGGGAGCAGCCGGAATTTTTACTGCGCCGCCATAGGCCGCATTGATAACCCGGGCCAGCAACGGATCAAGTAAATAATTGGCAAATGCCGCATCGTCTTTAGGCTCGCTCATACTGAATTTATCTTTATCGCCAGTACCAATCAGTAATTCATTGATCAGCGGGTTACCCATGCGTTGAATTTGAACATAGCTGTTAGCCAGTTTAGGTTTGCCACCCGGTTTTTCAGAATAGGCCTTGGTGCGAGGTCTGGAGGTGGTGGCGTAAGTTCCGAGCACGGCCAGTGCATCGCTTGCTGCATGCGCACGACCATCTTTGGTTAACAAAGAGACAGGCAGTTCGATAGCAATCGTATTAACATTAAAACCAGCCACATCGTCTGCTGCAAAGTTTTTGTTTTCAGCCGAATTCTGTGCTTCGGAAAATACGCCTGCAATGCCAGTGCTAAACGCTTCGGCGCGAAAGTTAAACGTGTCAAAAGCGGCGCCTAGATCAATATAAAACGGATCATCCACTGTTCCTGCAAAAACACGAATACCGCCGGTTAAATCATAAACGCCCTGACTAGCCAAGTTGTCGTAATTCGGCATGGTTCTTGGCCCGACGTTTGAGGGCACCGCATACAGTTTTTGGTGATTAGTCAGATCAATCACTTGCCGATTATTGCCTTTTCCTTTGATAAGCGTGATGGTATAGCTTTGACGCAAGCCCAATCCTTGTGAGCCAGGGCCATCAAGCGCGGTAATTGCGGGCGGCACTATCGGTGTGCCTACAGGAAATTTATCCGGGTTGGGGGAGTTTGCGGGTGCGCTAATGCCCGAGCCGGCACCAACAAAACCGGTAAAAACGCCGGGTAAACGGTTTTCTGTTTTAAAACGAAATTGCAGGGTTATGTCTTCTTCTGCATCAAAATTATTATCCACTTTCATTTCATACAAAATTTCCGGGTCAAATGGAAAATAATTAGGCCCGTTGCTGGCTTCCAGAAAAGGATCGACATTTAATATCATGGTTACCTTGCCTGGATCGTCGTAGCTGACAAAGCTGTACCAGTCGGTGATGTCGGCTTTGGTATCAAGCGCGGTTAACGGGGCTTCGCGGTGGTTGGCGGCAAAGCTTGACTGGATGTAGCCCAGCATGAGCAATGCACTGCAAAGCAAGACCAGTGGCCAGTGAATATGGCGAAATATAACTTTCATGAGTGACTCCTCTGTTAAACAGTAAATACAGCATTTTTGGTTGACTTATTGATACGAAATAAATTTTCAATTGGATGTGAGAAAAACCCGAATTAGCTAAACTTTACCTGCTTGTTATGGTTGGGCAGTTTTGTAACTTGTAATCCCGGCGGTTGCCAATTAAAGCCAAGCCAGCTAAACCAAAAAGCAGTAATGTGGATGGTTCGGGCACATTATTTAACCGGGCGCTGGCCACATTCAAGAAATGTAGATCCCATGCTGACGTGCGATTTGGCTCAACCGGGTTGTTGTTGCTGTCGACCAGGGAACCTTCGCAAAAGCTGCCGTTTGAACAACCAAACACTGCGCTAAACTGCGGATCGGCATCCCTGAGAAAGCCATCGGCAAGCAGCGTGCTTGCCGAAAAATTGTCGTACTGTGCTAATGTGGCTATGTAGTTTCCAGGCGCGAGATTAATATCCAAAAAGCTGTCAAATTCGCCAACATTGTAAAATACCGAATTTGACTGCTGAGCGCCAACAACGCCACCGTCATCCTGTTCTTCCACTTGATTACCCGCACTGTCCCAAATTGTTAATATCGGATCCAAGCCACCGCTAAACCAGGACGATGAAAAGATAGTAACGACGCCAGGTAGAGTTACACTAAAGTCAAAGCGCTGGACATCGTTATCGTGTAAGAAATGTCCGCTAAAATCGACTTCAGCGGAAAAAGCCGTTGTGGCGACTGTCCAACAGCTTGCCAATACAACAGCGGATACTATTTTGTTCATGGAAGCTCCTCTGGTTAATAAACATAATTCGCAAGCGCAGGGTTTGCTCCCTCGCTTACAACTGAAGATACGAAGGAACATGACAATTGGATGCGTTTTTTTTGAAAAAAAACTTTGAGAACTGGATGATTTTGTTTGTGGGTATCACGCCCAAATAGATCAGGCAGTAACAATCCATAGTCATCAATGCAATTAAGCTCAAAGCTTAGCGCTGATACTCAGATGACAACACTCAACTCGGACGGAAAAATCGGGTTGCTAAGGTGAAAGTTGAGTAAAATACAAGGAACGAAAATCAAGTGTGCATTAGGAACACGATGACTACTTGTTCACAATTAGGCTGATGGCGATATTGGGTTTAGCATCCAGACCGTTGTTTTTGGCGTATAGCTGTTTATGGGATACGGATGAACAAGATGATCGAAAATGGCATGGAAAATGACTCGGTTAACTGGCAAATCACGGAACCAGAGCGGCGTGATCAGTTTCAAGCCGATGAACAATTGTTACAGCAGTGGATTGCCCGTGTTATGGAGAGTGATCAGGCCGCGCTTGAGCTGCTGTATGAAAATCTGGTCGGGCAGGTCTATGGACTGGCGTTACGGATTACAAAACGTGCGCAATTGGCAGAAGAAGTGGTTCAGGATACATTCTTTCAGGTCTGGCGTCAGGCTCCCAGGTTCGACCCTGAAAGGGGATCGGCAAAAGCCTGGGTGTTAACTATTGGTCGAAGTCGGGCATTGGACGCGCTGCGCCGGATCGAACCAAATGAATGCAATCTTGAACCCGAAGCATTGGCATTAGTCGAAACTTCTGATGACGATATTGTGCCAGACATACTGTTAGCGGTGCAGCAAGGACAACAACTGCATGCAGCGTTGGCAAGTCTGGACGCACTACCCAGACAATTGGTGTCTTTGGCATTCTTTAGGGGGCTAAGTCATGATGAAATTGCCGGACATACCGGTTTACCGCTGGGTACTGTCAAGTCCCATATCCGGCGTGCCTTGCTAGCATTGCAACAACGACTGACGGCCACTGTCACTGAGAGTATATAACAGTATGAGTAACAAACCAGATTCCAAGGATGATTTCGACAAAACAGATCAGGTCGAGCTGAGCGGTCTACTCTTAAATGGATTATCACCAATTGATCCCAATCGCCAGCAACAGGACATGATGCGCAGTGCTCTTATGGCGCGTATCTCCAGCAGTCTTGCAGAACGGGCTAACTTGTTGACAGTCAGGCTAAGGAACGGCTCATGGCAAACACTCAGACACGGGATTCGATACAAACAACTATGGGCCGGATTGGAAGGGAACTCGGTATTGATCGAGTTTGCGCCCGGCGCAAGCCTTCCCCCGCACCGTCATAGCTGGTTAGAAGAAGGTATTGTATTACAAGGTGATCTGGAAATGGGCGAACTAACACTTGGGCCATTGGATTATCATATTTCACCGGTCGGCAGTCGTCATGCGAGTATCCGCTCACGTCTAGGGGCGCTTGCTTTTCTGCGTGGCACATCGCTAGGCAAAAAATCGCTGGTCTTGCGCGAACTGTTAGGCGGCTTGCTGCCCATAGAAGGTGATCCATCCCTTTCTGTTTTTACAAATAACAATGAAAACTGGGTAGAGCTGGCCGCTGGTGTGTTAAAGCAGGATTTGTGGTCTGATAACTGTAGATCATCAATCATGTATCGCCTGGAACCAGGTGCAATATTGCCGGCGCATACGCACCAACAGGATGAAGAATGTATGATCCTGCAAGGTGAAGTGTTTATAGGAGATATGTTACTGCGTGCTGGGGAATATCAGTTTGCTCCTGCCGGAAGTCAGCATGGTGATATCACTACCGATGTGGGCGGCACGTTATTTTTTCACAGCGCAGGTTAGAACTTAAGCTGTCTCGGTTATGGCTCACCATCCACTTCTGCCTATCCGATCACAAGTATAGGGAAGGTTGTGTATGTTTAAGACCAAGCTAAATGCCTGGTCTTAAACGTGGAGCGATACTCAAGTTTTTGTAGAATTCTTGGTCGGCTATCATTATGACAACTGACCTTGTGGGATTTTTAGTTCCAGGGTCTGGCTCGGGTTTTTACAATCAATTGCTAACTCAACCTCTCGGCCAACTTCTGACATTCATATTTTGAAGAAATTGTCTTTTTAAACGAACGTACTCATTGCAAAACCAGACCGATATACAAATATTTATTCACCTAGTTTTTTTTGTGCAAATTCCAGGCATTATGAGACGTTCAAACTTATGATATTTATGACCACCATCTCCGCCCGCCGGAATTTTTCTGGTTAACTGCCCGGCCAATAACTCTGTGTTATGATCTATTCACATAGCCAGTGTTTTCAGGTCTAAGAGGTCAGTGCTTTTTTATATTACCTGCGCGTTTCTAAATTTCGCCATGATTGACCTGACTTCAGAACTGCTTAGCTTCTCAGGCTTAACACAACTTTTCTTCTGGTCTGTCAACTGCTGCACTTGCTAAGGTTTTACGACGTAGTACTTTAGTACTGGTACATAAGTACTATTGGATTATTTCTAATATGTTGTTCAAATTAAACCAATAGAGCTACAGCCCATCAGAACAGGTTTTAGTATGAATGGCTGATTTGCATGGTTACCAATTAAGCTTAGGGTGCTCTGACCCAGCATGTTTTATTTAGCCTAGGCATATTTACATTGGGTGGTTACCTGTTATTTAGGTCATTAAACAGAGTACATAAAGAACAAAAATTAGCGTTATAAAAATAACTTCAAGTACGGCCCGCCCAATACACAAACTGCTTGCATACAAAAACTAAAGAGAAGAAAGCAGCAGTTCCAAAATCAGAATAACTTTAGGAGTCAAATAATGGCCGAACATATCAAGAATGCAACCGATGATGCGCCTGAAGATCGATTCTGTGATTTGGTTATGAAAGGTGGTATTACCAGTGGCATCGTCTATCCAAAGGCTATAACCGAATTATCCAAACATTACCGTTTTAAGAATATTGGGGGCACATCTGCCGGAGCAATTGCTGCTGCCGTTACAGCCGCAGCTGAGTATCAACGCAGAAATACTGGTTCACGGGATGGTTTCGATACTATTTTAGATAAGCTTCCTGGTCAATTAGGCAGTGCAATGACTGATTCAGGTCCGAGCCGACTCAGTAATCTATTTCAACCGCAGCCGAAAACCAGGCGGCTTTTTTCCGTGTTGTTTAATGCCTTAAACTGCCAGAGTACAAATCAGCGTATTTTGGCAATCATCAGTGGATTTTTAAAAGCGTATTGGCCGGCTACTTTAGTTAGCTTTGTAATTGCGATTTGGGCAACGAACGTATTATTTGGGGCAATATATTCTGCTTCCATACTGTTCTTCGTTCTGTTATTGGGCGTTTTGATGGTTTTTTCAATCGGATATTGGTTATATAGCGATATAACGAATAACGTTGTCAAAAACGGATATGGACTTTGCACGGGACTGACTGAACAGCCTGACGACGCTTTAACTCCCTGGTTACACAATATTATCCAAGAAGCGGCTGGACTTAAAGAAAGCGATGATCCTTTAACGTTTGGTATGCTTTGGGATGCCAAAGGATTTCCGCCGGACTGGTTGCAGCCGCCCCCGGCTAAAGTTAGGTCTATCAATTTGCAAATGTTCTCCACCAACCTGGCACATGGCCGTCCGTATATATTTCCTGTTGCAGAGCCTTCCGAGCAGTCTGATCGCTACAGAGGAAGAGACCGGTTGTTCTTTAACCCTGATGAACTGAAACCTTATTTACCAAAAAAGCTGCTTCAATGGATGATTGATCATGGCAGAGCTTATGCATTAGAACAAGGCCGTGAAGATAAAGATCCGGCGGAACAGGATGCAATAGACAAAAATCTTTGGGAGATTCCAGAACAGAAAAATTTTCCAGTTCTGTTGGCAGCGCGAATGAGCCTAAGTTTCCCCGTTCTTTTATCAGCTATACCGCTGTGGGCGATAAATTATGATCCTGATCCTAGGATAGAAAAGCGCACGTTCTGTAAATGCTGGTTTTCAGATGGCGGTATCAGCTCTAATTTCCCCATCCATTTATTTGATGGCTTGGTTCCGCAATGGCCAACATTCGGTATCAATTTAGAGCCGGAGATTAAAAGTCGAAAAATTACCGGCCATGAAAACGATGGTGGAACGTTTCTTCCTGAGAAATATACCCAGGGATACGGTGAACGCTGGGATCTCTTTGAAGAAAAAGCAGCCAATTCCGCAAAATTTGGCGGCTTTATTTCCGCAATTATTTCGGCAATGCAAGGTTGGAATGATAACTCGTTGGCCAGAATGCCGGGAGTGCGGGATAGAATTGTGCGTGTACGGCTTAAGGACTCTGAAGGCGGGCTAAATCTCGATATGGCGGAAGACGTCATCAATGAAATCGTTAGTCGGGGTGAGCAGGCTGTTAACAAATTAACCGAGCGATTTACCGCGCAATCTCCAAATGCACCTCAAACGGATGGCTGGGACGAGCAGCGTTGGGTTCGTTTGTGCACACTGCTAAAAATGCTCGAAAAGCGTGCGCCTGAATTAATTCTGGCCTTCTCTGGCAGCACTGCTCATGCTACTAATTTTAAAACGCTTATTGATAATGCTAAGAAAAATGAACTTCCCGCAGGTCTGGAAGGGTCTTTAACAAATGCACAAGCGGCTGCGATAGATAAAACAATGGTCGCACTGGAAACACTAATGAATGAACTCAATCAATTAAATGCTTTACAGGTTTTCAAGTCGATTCCTGAGCCAGAACTTAGGGTTAGGCCGCCACTGTAAAATTACCTGAAATGGGCAAAAGGACAAAGTATGAAACTTGAATGCCATTTCGCTGGATACCCGGGCAAGGGTAATGGATTGTTTGGCTGATTTTGGTTACAGCAACCTTTGGTATCGGAAAGTATTTGCAAAAATTTGGTGCTGAACTTAACTGTATGCTTCCCCACTTTCCGCACATTGCTCGTGACCGCTAGCGAGTCATGTTTCATGCCTTCGCCAATGCCGGATAGTTTATAGAACAAACCAAAATCAATACTGGCTAAAAGTAATCGTGGACATTCTGGTCGGAAAATATCAGACAGGAATAAATCTGCCGCCGATTTTATCAAAAACATGCGTATTGTTTTCGATGAACACATACCTCGCAGAAACCACCGAGTCCTCACTTAAATCAATTGATTTCATGACGTTATCTTGGACGATTCCCCGTATACCGCATTAATTGCATGGCACTGTGATTAAAATCACAAACGCTTTTAGTTACCTATACTAACATACATGTTAGGCGCCATAGGCAGAACATAAAGTTAAAAAAACTAATAATATGCGAAACCAACCTTCATCGAAACTGGGTTTTGTTCCAATCAAACCTGTACTCACGCATCTTTTAGACACCATAGTTTTGCTGATAGCTAATTCCAGCAATCAACTTGTAGCTCATGCTGCCAGATTTAAATCGAGATTAAAACGTGTCTTTAGCGAATTAGTAATACGTATCAGTTCGGTAACTCTATTAACCATAGGTTTTAATTCTTGTGCGAATGGAAACTTCGCGGCAAAGCCAGAACTTGACTGGCAACTATACGCTTATATGTAAATCACTGGCTGACGAAACCTCTTGCTATGAAATCACACGCCGGTTTTACCCTAATTGAAGTTCTTGTTACCTCATTGGTTCTTTCTGTGGGATTGCTTGGTATAGCCGGCTTGCAGGCAACTGGCCTTAAAAACAATCAAGGTTCATATAATCGCAGTCAAGCCACGCATTTAGCCTATAGCTTAGCCGATAGAATGCGTGTGAATGCTTTAAGCCTGGCTACTTATACCAGTATGGGGCTAGGTGCCGCCGGAGCCAAACCGGCCTGCCTGACAAAAGCCGGATGTACGCCTGCTGAAATGGCAGAAAACGATCTCTATGAATGGAACCTGGCGGTGAATACCAATTTTCCAAACAGCACCCGCACTATTACAGTAACGGCGAATGTCTACACCATTACCATTACTTGGGATGATGACCATAACAGCGTTACTGACGACACTACTTTTGCAACCAGTTTTCAGCTATGAAGTCTAATCTAGCTCAAACGGGTATGACCCTTATTGAAATCATGATCGCCTTATTATTGGGCGTATTTTTAACGGGTGGCGTAATACAAATATTTATAAACAGTAAACAAACCTACCGAGTACAAGAAGCCTTATCACGCTTACAGGAAAATGGTCGATTGGCTTTGGATTTTATTGACAGGGATCTGCGCATGGCTGGCTATATTGGCTGTAACAGCCAGGCCGTTATTACTAACACGCTGAATACACCAACCAATGCCTTATATGCTTTCGGAACCGCTATTTCCGGTTTTGAAGCTACCTCATCAGCGGCCTGGACTCCTGGTATCGCTAACGCCCCGATTACTAATGCACCTATTGGCGGCACTGATGTTATCGCTGTGCGCAGAGCAGCTGATCAGTATTTTACAATCACTACACAAGCCACAAGCAGTTCCGATTTAACCTTGGATGCAACAGCTACCACGGCAAATTTAAAATCTGCCGGCTTTTTAAACGCCAACGGAGCCAATAATTGTGCCACAGCCGTGGCATCCAATTGCGCTACCGCGGCTACTTTTCAAATCAGCAGTATCACCGGAACAGTCATATCTCACACCGCAGGAGGTTCTTGTGTAACACCAAAAAACGCAACAGCTGATTTAGGCAAAACCTATGTTGGAGGCCAGGTTTACCCCATTAACACAATCAGTTATTACGTTGGAACCGGGTCTAATGGCACACCTTCTCTTTACCGTCAGATTGGCGCTAACAGCGCTGATGAAATCATTGAAGGCATTGAAAATCTGCAAATTTTATATGGTGTTGATAGCGATGCGACCACTGACGGCACCGCTAACTATTATATTACAGCCGATAATGTCACAGACATGAGTCAAGTAGTGAGCTTGCGGATCAGTCTCCTGGTCGCCAGCATTGACAATAACATTAGCATGCAGCCTGTAAATTACACTTACAACGGCGTAACGACTACCCCTACCGACCGAAAAATAAGGCGGGTATTTGATACCACAATAGCACTGCGCAACCGTTTACATTAACCTGGAGCGCGTAATGAATCATAAATCCGTTGCCAACCTTCAAGTCATCCCTAAAAAAATAATCTCTATGCCGTATCGGTATAGCCAACAATCTGGCGCAGTTCTGATCATTAGCTTAATCATGTTGCTGTTATTAATGATCATAGGCACCAGCGGCTATGAAGGGACTATTTTGGAAGAAAGAATGTCCGGCAATATGAGAGATAAAAATCTGGCTTTTCAAGCAGCGGAATCTGCATTAACAGCAGGGGAAGTTTATTTACAAGCGGCCTCTCCAATTCCAACACCATTTTGTAATGCAGCAATAGGCCATTTTCTACCGCAAGATAAGGATTGCAACAGTACAACTGTTGAAACAGCTCAGGTTTGGGACAGTATTACGTGGGGCAGTGCAGATTCTGTAGCGTATACAAAAACCCTTTCCATGATAGCCACAAACCCGCGCTACATTATTGAAGACTTAGGTTGTGTGCCAGCCCCCGCACCTTGCCCAGGCCCGCATAATTACCGAATAACTGCCAGAGCAACTGGCGGCACAAACAGTGCCGTAGTCATTTTGCAATCTATATTCCAAATTTAAATGGTTAATACTGGGCTCTTTAGACCGAAACAACTGAGGCAATGAATAATGAAGCTTAATCCACGTCAACTTGTCTATCTGCTTTTGTCGATATTGTTTTTGACGCTGCTGCCGGCATTTTCAGCGCTAGCAATTATTGCCCAACAACCGCTGTATTTAACAACCAGCGTAACCCCCATTGTCATGCTGAATTTATCGAAAGACCATCAGCTGTACTTTAAAGCATTTGACGATTTTTCTGATTTGGACAAAGACGGTATCGTTGACACCACTTACAAGAACAGTATTGATTATTACGGCTATTTTGACAGCTATAAATGTTATAGCTACAACAGTTCCGGCAAACAATTTGAACCCAGCGCCATCACAAATACAAAGTATTGCAATAATCAGTGGAGTGGCAATTTTCTAAACTGGGCTACCATGACCCGAATTGATACCATTCGTAAAATTCTGTACGGTGGCTATCGCTCAACAGATACCGGTTCTGCCACCGTTCTGGAACGCACTTACCTGCCTAACGATGCGCATAGCTTTGCCAAATTTTACAAAGGTGCAGACCTTGCCCAATTAACTCCCTATAACTCCAGCAATGGTATTACTCTTTGCAATACTACGGTGTCGTCTACCCAGTTTTCCCAAAATGTGACCGATCCACCGTTAATCCGCGTTGCAAAAGGCGATTACAGCTTGTGGGCTGCCAATGAGCGTTGGCAATGTCGCTGGTCCAATGAATTGGGCACCAGTAATAGTAATGATATAACAGCATCCGGCCTTTCTGCAGCCAATAGCAATCCCGGCAACAACACTTTTAACGGCGCTGTAGCAACAGAGTATGTTGCCAGAGTGCAAGTTTGCGTTAGCAAAAGCTTGCTCGGTAAAGAAAATTGTAAAAGCTATCCGGATGGTACTCAAAAAACAGTCGGTTTATTGCAAACATACGGGGATGACGACAGTTTACGTTTTGGGCTTTTGACAGGTTCTTTTGGTAAAAATAAATCAGGTGGCGTACTAAGAAAGAATGTGTCATCGATTACGGATGAAATTAATGTGTCCACTAATGGTACTTTTAAATCAGTGCCTGTTGCCGGCAGCATCATTGGCACCTTAAACGCATTACGCATTTACGGTTACAATCACCAGGATGGCACTTATCTCAGCACCGGTGGTGGCGATAACTGTGTATGGGGATTAAATGCGTTTAACGACGGACAGTGTTCAAACTGGGGTAATCCGCAAGCAGAAATATTTTTAGAATCACTCAGGTATTTGACTAATCACAGTGCGTTAAACGCCTTTCTTTCCTCGGACACCAGTTATATTTCTGGATTGAAGGCTGCCAATGCCGCAAATCCAATCAGCAGTTCGCAGTGGTGTGCAAAAATCAATGTCATCCAATTTAATGCCAGTACAACCTCTTACGATGGCGATCAACTTGGAAACATCACGGATATTACATCGACATCAATGAACTCGCTTACCAACAGCGTCGGCTCAGGTGAAAATATTACAGGTAACGCGTATTTTGTTGGTGAAAACGGTACAAATAATAATCAGATATGTACTGCAAAAACGGTGGCTAATCTCAGCGATGTTCGTGGCACCTGTCCGGATTCCCCCCGTCTTTCCGGCTCGTACCATATTGCGGGATTAGCGCAATATGCAAATAATAATGACATGTTACCGTCCTTATCCGGAGACCAGCGCATAACCACTTACGGCGTTGCGCTTTCTCCAAATGTACCAAAAATTCAAGTTAACGTACCTGGCAGTAGTAAAATCATCACTATCTTGCCTGCTTGCCGTAACTCAACGGTTAATGGCAACTGCGCTATTGTTGACTTCAAAATTGTGCATCAAGACTGTGCACAGTTATCTTTATCCTCCAGCACTTATAATTGCGGCAAGGTTTATGTTAACTGGGAAGACAGTGAACAAGGCGGTGATTTCGACCAGGATGAGTGGGGCATTCTCACTTACAGCGTCAGTGCGTCCCAAGTAAATATTACAACAGACGTTATTGCGCAATCCACGCCTTATCTAATGGGATTTGGCTACATCCTTGGCGGCACTACCCAAGACGGTTTCCATGCGCATTCGGGTATTAATGGCTTTACCTACGCAGACCCCCTAGGTACTGCTGCATGCAACAATTGTAATTCCGGCAATGGCGCATCGTCAGCTAGCTATGCAATCGGTTCCAGTGCCGCGCTGACTTTACAGCAACCACTCTATTATGCGGCCAAGTGGGGAGGATTTATCGACAGTAATAACAATAGTCTGCCGGATTTACAATCCGAATGGGATAGCAATCCAGTGGATGGCATTCCTGACCGCTATTTTTATGCAACCAATCCCGGTCAGCTAGCTACTTCATTAAGCGCAGCTTTCGCCAATGTGCTGTCTTCCAACTCCTCTGCTTCAGCATCGGAAGCGAATGCAACCAAATTAAGTACGGACACCTTAATATACCAGCCGATGTTCGATCCTAAAGACTGGAGTGGTCAGATACTGGCTTGGCCAGTAGATCCAGTTACAAGGATTATCACTTCTCTAACGCCCAATTGGGATGCGGCCAGCATGTTACCCAGTGCCGGCAGCCGAAATATCTATACCTACAATCCTAATTTAGCAGCTGGTTCCCGTGGATTATCCTTTTTATGGAGTTCCCTAAATGCTACGCAACAAAGCTATCTTAACCAACTATTGGGTACTGTTGATAATTTAGGTCAAGACCGGCTAAATTGGTTACGGGGTGACAATAATAAAGAAAAACGCTTAGGGGGTAACTTTAGAAATCGAATTAAAGTAGCGGATACGTCCGGTTTATTTTTAACGTCAGGTCAACTCTCGGACGGTGGTATTAAAACAAACAAACTGGGCGATTTCGGAAACTCTGATCCGGTTTTTGTTAATACAGCGGATTATGGCTATGCAGCATTGCCAGGTACGGAAGGATCAAGCTACTCGACGTTTAAAACAGCAAATAGCAGCCGGATTCCTATGCTTTATGTCGGAGCAAATGATGGCATGCTGCATGGTTTTGATGCTCAAAAAAATACCGGAACTGTCACAACTGGCGGTACGGAAAAGTTAGCTTATGTGCCGAACGCATTATTTTCTGAACTTAGCAAGTTAACGGCTCCAACTTATGCACACCAATATTTTGTCGATGGCTATACCAGTGTCAGCGATGCTTATTACAATTCAGCCTGGCATACACTGCTGGTTGGAAGTACGGGGGCAGGAGGAAAAGCGGTATTTGGTTTGGATATAACAAATCCAAGCACATTTAGCGCCACCAATGTCCTGTGGGAATTCTCTAATACCGATGATGCGGATTTAGGTTATACCCTGTCGCAACCTGTTATTGCCAGAATGCACAATGGCAAATGGGTCGTTATCGTCGCTAACGGTTATGGCAGCAGCACGGGTGCATCCGTATTATATTTTCTGGATGCGCCTACAGGGAGTATCATCAAAAAAATTGATACAGGGGCAACTGGCTTAAACGGACTTTCATCTCCGACAGCCACAGATACCAATGGTGATTATATAGTTGATGTTATTTATGCAGGGGATTTGCAGGGCAATCTGTGGAAGTTTGATGTCAGTTCTGCTGCACCAACCCAATGGGCCGTTGCAAACAGTGGAAAACCTCTCTTTGTTGCCTGCACCAGTACCGGCACGACTTGTGCTACAAGTAACAGACAACCCATTACAAGCAGGCCAGTGGTTGGCAGCGTCGGCTCTGACCAAGGCAGTGGGTATATGTTGTATTTTGGTACCGGTAAATATTTTGATACAACAGATAATATCGTCGGCTCAAGTCCACAAACACAATCATTTTATGGCTTGTGGGATCAAGGCAGTGTAATCACTGACCGAATCAATCTACAAGAACAAACCATTAATTTTGAGGGGGTTCCCGTCAATGCCTCAGGCCTGATAGGATCTGGCATAGTAAGAACAACTTCCAGAAAAACGCTTTGTTATTCAACAAATACCTTGGCCTTATCCGATGATGACACACCAGTGATTACCTGTAGTAGCGGCAATCTAAAAAAAGGTTGGGTGATGAACTTACTAAAGCCCGTAAACATTGCCCAGGGTGAGCGGGTAGTCAGCCCGCCACAGATGTACTACGACTTGATCACGTTTACATCCCTGATACCGAACTCCGATCCGTGCAAGGGTGGGGGAGAAGGTAGAATAATGGTTGTTGAAGCGTTAACGGGCAAACGCACAACAAAACCAGCTTTTGATGTTTTTTCGAGCACAGGAACAACCCCTGATCATAAAGTCGATAGCGGTGATTTAGTGATGGTCAATAATAAATTGACCGTTGCCTCTGCATTCACCCTTGCAAATGGTATCGTCAAATCACTAAAGATTCTCTCTGCGGGCAGCTCTGGCAGCATAGGGGATAATGGAATAACTAATACCCCGGGATTCAGTAGTTTTGGTGGATCGGGTAATTCCAATAACAGCAGCACGAATAGCAGTAGTGTTGGTGCTACAGTGTATGGTGGCGGATCTGATGGAAGTATGGGATCAAGAGACCTTGGGTGTCGAATTAACTGCTCTGGTAAAACTGGTTTTAGAATTTCCTGGCGACAGCTTCAATAAACTATGAACAAACGCGGATTGTTCCAAGCAATTATCGGTTTGAATGCGATAAATACAAAAACAGAAAAAGACCTGGAAATATACACAAGCTATTGAATAGCCATAATATTAGGCCATAACATATACTCATCATTTCTGTACAGCGTCGATTACCTTCGTAAATGACAGCCCAGATATCGGTTATTTACGGTTGATTGCGGTGATAACAGGTACGCAGGCACTTACAAACAAGAGATTTACCTCTTTGAACGTCCAGTTCCAGCCAATTTTATTAAAAAATACCGACAATCCTGGGAATCTGAACAGAAATTTTTTACAGGACTTATTGATTTTTTAATGTTCATGACTACACTCAAGAAGAAGTTTTTTGTAATCGATTCCTGACAGACTTTTCAGAATCCAGAGTTTTTAGGCGTCGGTCCTTTCTAAACAATGCAAAAATCCTTGAGACCCGAACGTTGTCTCGTTACTTGTATTCACTCGTTTTTGTAATCAGAAAATAGTGAAGTAATAACGATAATCTTATTCTTAGGATAACACGACAATGTACGATTTTAGGCTGATCTCATCAACTAGCCTTGTCAGCCAAGGCTACGCCACTGAACGGAACCATTATTCAATGCTAGTTGGATTAATGGCATGACGTTTCTTAATTCTTTGGATTTCAAACAACGATTTACCATGTTGACGTTGGTCATTGCGATTGGTTTTGTCTGGTTTGTCATGTGCGATAACGGCTTCAAAGATAGATGGCGGGTGTCCGATGTCATGGCTGATGGCGACATGACCGAAAACATCGACAGAATCTATCCTGGTACTTTTGGTGCCTTCATAGTGGGCATGAACAAAACGGGGGAAAACCAGAAAAGCCTGGGCAACGAGATCAACGTCGCCAGAGCGGGTGAACAAGGCCGCGGTTTTGCCGTGGTTGAAATCGTCCAGTCAATTAATCAAGTCACACGAATTACTACTGATATTACCTCTACATCGACGGAACGAAATTCAGACATTCAACAAGTGAATGAAGCTGTTAGACTAATCAATGATGTCAACCAACAGAACGCTGCTTTCGTTGAACAAGCGGCCGCTTCTGCCGAATCACTGGAAGAGCAAACCGAACTGCTGTTGGCGAATGTGGCAAAGTCCAGAATTGCTGAAAACTTTCTTGTATCCCCAGCTATCCAGAAGTTAACAACGATTATGAATGGATCTCAGGGCGCGCAGGACAGAGCTAATTCCCAAGAAAAAACAATCCTGAAAAATATCCCCGAGTTTCAAGTTATCCAAAGTGATCTTGAAAGGGAGGCGATCTAGGTTTTGATTGCATTTTGTTTAATTCGACACAAATCATATCAGTTGCAAGACAATTTTACTTACCGGCTGCCAACATAAAAAGCGCCTTAATTTAATTTAGTTTGTAACAAATTAACGCAACAGACCCCACATCCTCGCTGTTCATCCATAGCGGGATTTGACTATTATTTAAGATGAATTTATGACGGCTCCCAAATATTTTGAAACTCCTATACGCAGCAAAGAACTGCTTAAACTGACACTGGCATTTATCGGCACGCATCAGCTATCAGCGAATCCGGTTAACTATATGGTCTGTTATGAGTATCTATTGGGGAATCAGCTTGCACTGAACCAGGAAATAGAAAAACATATCAATGCCAACATTCCGCTAACTGACCAGTTGATGGAAACATGGTTTGAAACACTTATTACGGGTGTAGATCAGGTCAGTTTGAGCCAATCCCAAGCCGAACTGATTGAGTTGATTGCCAAATTAGCCGACTCTACGGGGCTGGCAGAAGAACACGTGACTCAATTTGGCCAAGCCTTACGCCAGGGTGAAAAAGATTTAATTGAATCCGATAGTCCGCTCGAGACTATCGTTTCTTATTTGTTGACCAATACGCAATCCATGCAAGTCTCCATGGAAGTGATGAAGCAACAAATCCAGGAGAGTAATCAAAAGATTAATTTATTGCAAAATCGATTGGAAAATGCGCTGGTAGAGGCGTTGCATGATCCGTTAACCGGATTGGTTAATCGCAAAGGACTTTCTGAGGCAATTGAAAACCTGTTACTTTCCTTAGAGGAGTTAAATACAAACCCGAGTTTACTGATGCTGGATATTGATCACTTCAAAAAGATCAATGATACCTTCGGCCACCCACTTGGTGATAGAGTCATCAAAATCGTAGGTGATACCTTAAAAAATCAAATCAAAGGCAAAGATACCGCCGCTCGCTATGGTGGTGAAGAATTTTGTATCCTGTTACCGGAAACGTCATTATCGGATGCCGCCAAAGTTGCTGAAAATATTCGGAGGACGGTAGAAAATACCCGGATAAAACGTGCCAGCAATAATGAGGAAATTTGCCGAGTGACGATTTCGATAGGCGTTGCCGACTATCAGCCCAATCAATCGGTTGCGGAATGGTTTGAGCGGGCCGATAGAGCTTTGTATCGATCCAAAAATGAAGGTCGGAATCGAGTCACCGCTTTTGAAGAGCAAGTTAATGTAAAAGTTGAAGAACATGCGACAGCGTCAGTTGCTAGTTAAATAAAGTGAACAGGTCTTACCATAGTCAGGCAGGTTGGGTTCCATAATTGGCAGATTCGGCATCAAGCAACATTCATGGCTTTACATAGCGGATCCCTTGTTTTACTCAGAATGCTGGAGCCGAATCCACATCTTAATTCATTGCTACAGCCTGGCGATTTGCCCCCCAGTGACCTGGTTGGGCATCAAATAAACCAGCACAGCGGGTGCCGCAAAACTTGCAATGACCGTTGTTATCCAAGTTCCATTCAGACAGTTCATACCAGTCACGGCCGATTAATAAGTTGTGGCAGTTATGGCAATACGTGCTGTCAGCTGCCTTGTGGTGGGCGTTGCCCACGTAAACGTGATGCACACCATTTTTTAAGGCGATTTGTCGTGCTTTTAATAACGATGGCAACGGTGTATGGGGTTTATCCAGCATTTTCCAGTCGGGATGGAAGGCGGAAAAATGCAAGGGTACATCGGGGCCCAGATTTTCATATACCCACTGAGTTAGTGCTTCAAGTTCGGCTTCGGAATCGTTTTCGCCAGGAATCAGTAAAGTCGTTAATTCCAGCCAAACGGAAGTTTCATGCTTTATATATTTAATGGTGTCCAATACCGGTTGCAAATGACTGCCGGTTATTTGATGATAAAAATGCTCAGAAAAAGCTTTTAAATCAATGTTTGCAGCATCCATGTGTTGATAAAATTCGGCTCTGGGCTCTTTGCACACATAGCCCGCCGAAACCGCCACCGATTTTAAGCCAAGCGCTTTGCAAGCTTGGGCGGTATCAATGGCGTATTCATGGAAAATAACCGGATCATTGTAAGTATAAGCGACACTCCTGCAACCATGCTCTAGTGCTGCTTGGGCAATGGCATCAGGAGAAGCCTTGCTCATTAGCGTATCCATTTCCCGTGATTTGCTGATGTCCCAATTTTGGCAATATTTGCAAGCCAAATTACATCCGGCGGTGCCAAACGAAAACACCGACGTACCCGGTAAAAAATGATTTAAGGGTTTCTTTTCAATGGGATCAATGACAAAGCCACTGGACCGGCCATAACTGGTCATCACAATTTCGTTGTCCAAGTTCTGCCGAACAAAGCACAGCCCGCGCTGGCCTTCGTGTAACTTGCAAAATCTTGGACAGACGTCACATTGAATGCGGCCGTCATCTAACTTGTGCCAATAAAGGGTTTTAACTGTGTCATGACTTACAAAAGTAGTCATTTTATTTCTCCTGGAACCGTTAATGAGTCTTTTGGTCTTATAAGTGAGTAGCAACTATCATTAAAGCTACCTATGATCTATCACCAGGAACAGGGGATACCTTATGAATCGACAACCCGCAGTAGCAGGAACTTTTTATCCTGCAGATCCTACGCAATTGCATCAGATGTTAGGTCATTATCTAATAGACGCAGAAATAGACTGTAAAGTTCCTAAAGCCATGATTGTGCCTCATGCCGGCTATATTTATTCGGGACCGGTGGCTGCAAGTGCTTATGCCAGATTAAAAAAAGGTCGAAAATTAATCACCAGAGTAGTACTTATCGGCCCATCGCACCGTATCGCCTTTAGAGGAATGGCAGTCAGTAGCGCTGAAACTTTTACCACACCGCTAGGTGACATACCGGTTGACCAGGATGCTGTAAAGTTAATTGCGCAGTTTTCTTTCGTCGACTACATCGAGCAAGCGCATAGCTATGAACACAGCTTGGAAGTCCATTTGCCATTTCTACAGGAGACGCTGAATAAGTTTAAGATTGTGCCCATTGTTGCTGGCGATGCAACACCGGAACAAGTTGCTTTAGTGATCGATACCCTGTGGGGCGGTGAAGAAACATTGATTGTCATTAGTTCCGACCTTAGCCATTATCACGACTATGCTATGGCGAGAATACTCGATAAATTAACCAGTGAACGTATTGAAAAAAGCCAATATGAACTGCTTGAATTAGATTCCGCTTGCGGGAAAGTCCCCGTCAGTGGATTATTAAAAGTGGCAAGGGAAAGATCATTATCAATCAAGACCATTGATTTACGTAATTCAGGTGATACCGCCGGGGATAAATCCCGTGTTGTGGGTTATGGTGCTTATGTCATTGAATAAAGCGCATCAGCAATTGTTGTTGGCATTAGCTAAAGCATCAATCCAGCATGGTTTGCAAACCGGTAGCGCTTTGAAAATTGATTTAGCAGATTATCCTGTTGAGCTGCAAGAACTGAGAGCAACCTTCGTTACCCTAAACTTACAACATGAACTAAGAGGGTGCATCGGGGTGCTGGAAGCTTTTAGACCACTGGCCGAAGATGTTGCTGAAAACGCTTATTCTGCCGCCTTCAGAGATGCGCGTTTCCCGCCATTAAATGCCGGTGAATTTAAGGATTTGCAAATTCATCTGTCAGTGCTGACGCCTGCCGAACCCATGTTCTTCAGCTCCGAACAGGATTTGCTCAATCAATTGCAACCGGGTATTGACGGGTTGATTTTACAAAGTGGTCTTAGACGAGGAACTTTTCTGCCAGCGGTATGGGAAACACTACCAAAACCGGAGCAATTCCTTCGACATTTAAAGCAAAAGGCGGGCTTGCCTGCCGATTATTGGTCTAACACAATTCGTGTGTCGCGCTATCGGACAGAGACTTTTGGGTAACAATAAACCCGTGCACTTTCTAATCAACACCTATATGATTCCAGTACGCCTTGGGTTTTCTGCTAACTGAGGCCTGATACTGTTTTGCTGGAAACCACTGCCCTGTAATATGTTAATTCCGGTGGCCCGGAATATAATTAGCGATTAGGCCTTCAGGGCAGGGTGAAAAAGTGCCTCGCCCCATGATAAAATGAGGCACTTTAGTTTACCTTAGCCCAAGTATTGGGAATTATCATATTAACCAAACACATGCGCCTTCCTAAAGACCAATTCCTCACAGTCATTGCCAGTACACCACTGGTCTCTATCGATCTTATAATTCGGAATCCGTTCGGGGCTATCCTGATGGGTCGCCGCATTAACGAGCCGGCCAAAGACACTTGGTTTGTTCCGGGCGGGCGCATTTACAAGAATGAAGACCTGGAGGACGCTTTCAAGCGAATCTGTCATGACGAACTCGGCATTGAGCTTACGATTCAGCAAGCTCGCCTATTGGGTGCCTTTACACATAAATACCAAACTAACGCACTTGGGGTTGCTGACGTGACTACTCACTATGTTGTGTTAGCATACGACCTTGGCATCCTTGGCCTTCCTTTAGAAATAGATGCACAGCATTCCCAAACTCAATGGATAACGGAAAACGAGGCAAATCGACCTAATTCTGAGGTACACAAAAACGTTCTGCCTTATTTTAAAAACGTATAGCTCAGCTGGCTAAGTGCGGATTACGATATGTCTGTTATGGTGGCGGCTGTTGGATTGTTTTCAGGCTGTTAGATTAGTAATCGCTGCTGGATTGCAAGCCCGGACTAAGGCGTGGCAATAACTGTCTGCTTGTTTCCTAATCATCAATATTTTTGACAACACGTCTCGTTCCGTGTCCCAGCTCTTTGGCGACATCTCTGGTACCATGTCCAATCTCCCTGGTTACGTTTCGTGTTGTATGGCCGATTGTTTTACCTGTATTTTTAATTTCGGCACAAGCCCCCAATAAACAGACCGAAGCTAGACACATTAAAGCAAAGAATTTTTCTATACCGTTATTCATCAGTTATCCTTGTTTTAAGATTTTGGTCGATAAATCTACGCATGGGCTCAATAAAAGGACATTGGTTTTGTTGCAAATTTTAGCCAAAAATCTCATTCCGAATCTGAGCATCAAGTCAGAAGGCCGCCGGACCATTAGCTAGCCCTTGCTTTGGCTGCACTAAATTAACCCTCATTTGCAATTAGCCTATATAGTTTCCCTATAAAATAACATCGATTTCTGAAAGTTGGTCAATGATAGGACAGTTTGATTCATCCAGCGTATCGTGGCATAACTGCACATAATTGTTTAACACTGTTTTCATCAGAGTCAACCCCTCTATTTTTTGGTCAATCAGCCTGATCTTTTGTATTGTTATCTCTCTTGTTTTAGAGCATTTACAATGGTTATCCAGCCCCAATACCTGTTCAATTTCAGAAAGTGAAAAACCTAGTGCCTGGGCTCGCTTTATGAAGATTAATCGTTTTACTTCATTATCGGTATAGCTTCGATACCCCACCAATGGTTTGGATGGTTCTTTAAGCAGGCCCCGCCGCTGATAATACCTAATGGTTTCGACATTTACACCAGCAATTTTGGCCAGTTTTCCAATGGTAAATTGTGTCATCTACATTTTCCCTTGATTATGTACCTACGTACTGTGTTTATAATAATGGAACTCTTGATAGAATCTAGGAAGGTTCGGTTAATATTAAGCATTGCATGCTGCATCTATGGTTAGCCATGATTGCTCCAGCTTAAATTGACTTCTCCCGGCTTTAGTTTTATCAAAGGAAACGCTATACCCAGTAATCGTTCTACGTGGATATACGTACGTGTTAACTGCATAATACTATTAAGTCCTAAAATGAGTGGCTATTTTTTTTAAAACTATGTGATGAATGTCTCCCAATGTTGTCTGACTTATTAATCTTATCAGTTCTGGAATCTGGGTACAGTCAGGTGGAAATTATTCACTATATGCTTTACGTAATACCAAGCTTTACAGGGGCTGTCGTTATCTTGCTGAAGATTTGCAAGCTGATAACTCACTTTGCGACACAGCCAGGTAAGCTGCTTAAGACCAACAACTTGTTACAAAAATTATGATCTGCGTTAATTCAGCTAAGGAAGTATTTTTATGGCTAAACACAAACATATAACAGAACCTGATGTTTTCGGTTTCCAAGTCCGCATTGTTCGGCGCGGAAAAGAAAGCAGTCGTTATTTTTCACATAAACTTTGGGGTAACAAAGGCAAATCATTAAAAGCTGCAGTCGCATGGCGTGATCAAATGCTGGTTGTGTTGAAAGGTAGTAAGACCAGATTCTTAAAACCCCCAAAAAATAAGACCACAACTGGAATCACGGGCGTTTCCAGAACTATCAAATACGATCACAGAAAAGATAAAAGTTATCTTTGTTACACCGTGTTTTGGGTTTGTAACGGTAAATCCAGAAACAAAACCTTCCAGGTTGGCAATGTGGACAGGGTGACTGCTGATGATGAGCTACATGCTTTTCGTACTGCGCGTTTGTTTAGAAACTGCTATGAATGTTCAATTGATAACGATATTCCATTTGATGACAGCAAATTTAGTGGCTGGAAAAAAGTGAGAATGTACGAAGATGAAAATTTGAGTGCTGTTTAAGTGGTCAATGCACGAAATGAGTCAGATTGATCTTTCATGGATTTATCTGACCCTAAAACAAGCGACTGTTATGTTCCTGTTGCACTAAATTTGTAAATTACCATGTCTGGTAACATCATGCTCAATAGGGCTGCGGTAAGTTGTTTGCCGAGAATTTAAGGCAATAAAGCCCGCCAGATGCTTCCGTTAACGCAATGGAACCCTAAGAATTGATGCTTTTGAAGTCACGACCAACTTGAGTACACCAAGCTGCAATGGTGGAAGCATAGTATGCCATTGCCCAGAGATTCACCCCGGCACTACTGATCGGTAAGCACAGCCATCTGTTGGATTTCTATATCCAAAAAACTACGCCATAGCTGTTTAAATTTTCAATAGTCAAACTCTCCAATAATCCGATACCTGAAGCAACGACATTGCGATGTGTGTAAGTACTCGTGCGTATTGTGAATTTACCCAGTATTGATATATCTTCCAATCCTGCTTATGGCTTTAACCAGTTTTAAGCCGGTTATCGGCTTTAAAAATCTTCTCCCGAAACTTGGATGTTCCGGTTAGTTGCAGGCGGTTTGGATGGCGAAAAAAACGGTCTACCCGATCGTACCGCTATCCTGAAAACCGATTTTGATGTGAGTTTTTATGAGGAGTAAATAAAATGAAAGCGCTTCGTATAAATACATTATTTCGTTTTACGATTTCACTGCTGATAACATTAATCCTTGTGGCCTCGCCAGCCGTAGTTGCTGGAGAGCAGTTTTACACCCAGCATAATCTGGTATCTGATGGTTCCATTTCAGCTGCTCATACCGACACAAACCTGGTGAATGCCTGGGGATTGGCTTTTAATCCGAACGGTGTCGTTTGGGTAGCGAACAATCATACCGGCACATCTACGCTTTATGATGGCCTTGGTAGCCCGGTTGCCCTCGTGGTTACTATTCCGGCAGCGCCAGGAAGTAGCGACCCAGGCAGTCCTACAGGTATTGTGTTTAGTGGTTCCAGTGATTTCACTGTTACAAATGGGAGTGTGACTGGCCCAAGCCGGTTTATTTTTGCCACGGAAGATGGCGTGATCGCAGGTTGGTCGCCCTCCGTTAATGCAACACAAGCTATCCAGGCATTAGCTCGGCCGAATACGGTCTACAAGGGACTTGCTCTGGCTGCCAATGGCAGCGGAAACTTTCTCTATGCCACCGATTTTCGCGGCGGCAAAATCGATGTTTTCGATAAAACTTTTCAGCTCGCCACCATGGCCGGCAATTTTACTGATCCGCGTATTCCCAAGGGTTATGCTCCTTTCGGTATCCAAAATATAGGCGGTGCTCTGTATGTGACCTATGCAAAACAAGATGAAACTAAAACGGATGATGTTGCGGGGACAGGTAACGGGTACCTGAGTATTTTTGACGCCAATGGTCGTCTGATTCGGCATTTCGCTGCGCGCGGTAAGCTGAATGCACCGTGGGGTATGACACTCGCACCGGCAGATTTCGGCACTTTCAGCAATCGATTGCTGGTAGGTAACTTTGGTGACGGTGCTATTCTTGCTTTCGATAGTCACTCCGGCAGTTACGTGGGACAACTACGCAAGGCATCCAGACAAAATCTTAAGATTGCCGGTCTATGGGGATTGCAGTTTGGCAATGGTATTTTAAACCAGCCAACTAATACGCTGTTTTTTGCGGCAGGCCCTGGCAATGAAGAACATGGACTCTATGGTCGCATTGAGTCTGCAGGAACGACCAGTACTACGACTGGCAACCCATATGCTGAAACAAAGTGATCAGCAGCGATTTGACATAACTATGCACCGGGCGGTAGGCAGTTGACCGCTCGGTTGCATGGCGGTATCAAGACAAACACAATAGGAAGTAATCAATTAATTGTTAGTGTGGATAACCTGTTTGGTTCCAGGGGTTGGATACGATAAGGCAGTCCAGATTGCTAAGTCGGCCTTAACTGCTATGTGTAGAGGCGATCGCCAGCAAGCTGGTGAGGTGAGGGCCGAAATATATGATTATACGCGTCTGCAACCTATGATTTTTTACTGCCTGATTTTAGAGGTTTCCGCCTTATTAGCAATGTGACAGTCAGATGAGGTTTGAATATGAATACAGCTATCACTGATGGATTTTTTGATAAGCCGCAATGGGTTTGTCAGCAGTGTGGGTATAACATGATCGGCGAAATGCCCGACAAATGCCCGTTTTGCGGGGCGGAGCATGAGGTTTTTATGGCTTGGGATTTAGCCGAAAAGCATTATCGGGTCCAGACCCATCAAGTCAATTCCTATGTGGACCAACTGCTGTCAGTGCCCAAATTGGGATTAGAACATGCGGCTTACCGTATCGAAGCCGCACACGGCACCGTCTGGATTGATTCACCGTCAGTTTTCAACCGGGAATTGGAACCGGTGAATGCTATTTTATTCACCCATCACCACTTTATGGGCGCCTCCAACCAATACCGGCGACTTTGGTTTACTCAAATTTGGCTGCATACCCTGGATGCTGAACATCGCCTGGCGGCCTTGTTTGATGTGGACCAGCGATTTACCAATGATTTCAGTATTTATGGAATCGATGCCTATCATTCCGGTGGCCATACGCCCGGATTTACCTTTTATATCTACCGGGAAGTGTTATTTATTTGCGATTATGTCTTTATAGAAGCTAACAGTATGCAATTTAACCCGTACGGACCGAAACAGGTAACCCTGAACCAAGCCCATTGGATAGCACACGTTGTTAAAAACAAGCATCTGAAAATAGTCTGCGGTTACAATTATGTTATCGGATTTAACGAATGGATGGACAAGTTTGAGTCACTAATCAATGCCTCCTGAAGCCACTCCAGAAAAGTTGATTGTTTATTACGATGGCAGTTGCCCGGTGTGTGTTCGTGACAAGCAGCATTATGAACAGCTGTCCGGCGAATTGGCGGATCAGGTTTTCTGGTACGACATAACCGGCAAAGCAGATGCCCTGCGCGCTGCCGGCATCGATCCCCAAAAAGCGCTAACCGAATTGCATGTTAAAGACAAAGACGGTCGAATCGTTTCAGAATTAGAAGCTTACATAGTGTTAATGCAAAAAGTGCCGATATTGAAACCACTGGCCTGGCTGATAGGACTGCCGGTGATTCGGCCATTATTAGCCAGGATTTACCACTATCAGGTTAACCGCCGGTTGCGGAAACGAGGGTTGGTTTAAGGGTAGGGTTTCAATAAGCCCGTTAAATAAATCGTTAAAGGGGTTGGACTTGCAGACTGGCATTTGCGAACTACTCCACCTAAAACTCGATTTATGCAACAACATCGACTAAAACCTGCAACCCAGTAATTAACATAAACTGCATTATTGGGCGGCTATAAGATCGCTTTACGCCACTTACGTAGCCTTTTTGGCTTTGCCATGTATTTTCATTAGCTCAGCAACTCTGGCGTCAACTTTTCCGTGAGATGCCTTTTCCGCTTCATGTGCATACTTTATAGCTTCTTTCATATGCATTTCTTCTGAGTAGGTGACAAAGGCTAATAAGCTTAAAGCGGTGCTTGTTAAAAATATAATTGTTTTTGTGTTCATACAAGATCCTCTTTTTTTACAAAATGCCCTTTTGTTAATGGATGAAAAACACGCAACCCCGGCGCTGTGATTCAATCCTTTTTCAACAATTCAGATCACGTCTGGGTTTACACACTGAGTAATTTCTGACTCATTTGCCACCAGTCCGGGCCTGCATGTTTCGTACAAATAAACCGGAAAATCAAGCTCGCGTTGTTATAGTGATGATCGCTGGATTGGGTGTTTTCACGGGTGATTAAATTGATAATGTGATCATTATCCGGCTCTACGGTTTGTCATGATTTCTCAGCAAAGCCACCATCACTATGATTTCAGTACTGGTTTCGTACAAATCAATAGGCGATTCCCACACGGGTCGTTTAGTTGCCATCACAACCGGCCTGAAGAGCTGTCGTTGCAAGCGATCAGCCCGATCCAATAACTTACAGGCGTCCGCCCAAATCATATTTTCAAAATTCCTTAACGACATGATTAATCAGTTATTTGTTGTGCAGTTATTCCGACGGTGCCGAATGATGCAAGGCATGCTCTTCTAATTGCGGGGCACTGTGTTCACTAATCTGGGCATCAAACCATTCATGCAACGCTTGGTCATATTGAGGGTATTCCGTTGAGAAATGGATTTGACCGCCATTGGGCAATTCTTCATAGACGATTTTTATATCGTCGGTAGTGGCCAATTTTAACTGGGTTAAACCAGGCATATGCGAGCCATGAATAATCTCGGATTGGGAAAAATCGCCTTTTTTTAACTGCTCAGCCAGCTTTTTCAAATAACCCTGAACCAGCTTGATTTGTTTTGAATTGCCTGGAGATTTCACGATAATGTGCTGGACACCACCATGCACCGTTTTGGTATAGGTTTGTACGGTTTGATCCAGCGAAAAAGGCACATGTTGTTGAGTGCGCTCCCGCACTTCCGCAATCTGCTTTTTGTCTATCGCTTCAACGGCAAATATGGCACGGGAAAACAGCAAAAATCCAACGAAGATGAGTAGGGTTTTGTTCATGATATTAATCCCATTAATAAAATTAAAGCAGTTCAGAAGAACGCTACATTTATTAAACAGTATCCGGTATTAATTCGACAAAATATATAAGCGCAAATACTTACAAATACCCTTAAGTCGGCATTTAGCCATGCGCCGACTGTTGGTATGCCAACTTTGCCCGCCTAATCCAAGTTAGGATCGCAGGTGTATGATTGCCCCCCAAGGTATTATGTTATTCAACAAGCCTGCCGTCTTATTTTGGTGTGATCATCTGTTCCGGTCTAACAATGGCATCAAATGTTGCAGCATCAATTAGCCCGCTGGCGATTGCAGCATCACGTAGCGTACTGTGATTTTTTAGCGCGCTTTTGGCAATAACTGCTGCTTTGTCATACCCGATTTCAGGCACCAAAGCGGTAACCAGCATTAATGATTGTTCCAGGTGATGGGCAATCCGCTCCGTGTTGGGCTCAATCCCAGCCAGGCAATACGCAGTAAAGCTAGCCATTGCGTCACTCAGTAACCGGATTGACTGCAAAACGTTATAAATAATTACCGGTTTAAAGGTATTGAGTTCCAAATGCCCTTGAGATCCGGCAAACGTGACCGTTGTGTGATTACCCATGACTTGCGCGCAAACCATCGCCATCGCTTCACACTGGGTTGGATTGATTTTACCGGGCATGATCGACGAGCCAGGCTCATTTTCCGGCAGTAACAATTCACCAAATCCCGCGCGCGGCCCCGACCCAAGCAAGCGTATGTCGTTGACAATTTTATTTAAACTGACCGCAATACCACTTAACACGCCAGATATTTCCACCAACGCATCATGGCTGGCTATGGCTGCAAACTTGTTGCTGGCTGAGGTGAACGGCAGTCCGGTGTAACTGGCCACTTGTTGGGCAAAGAGTTCGGCGAATCCTGGTTTTGCATTCAATCCGGTGCCCACCGCTGTACCGCCTTGTGCCAAAGGGTAGAGGCGTGGCAGGCAGTCGTTAACCCTGTCCAAATCCAGCTGGATTTGAGCCGCGTAGCCTGAAAATTCCTGCCCCAGCGTCAGCGGGGTAGCATCCTGCAGATGGGTGCGGCCAATCTTGATGATGTCAATCCACGCTCGAGATTTATTGTTTAATTCCTGATACAACTTCTGCAGCGCCGGAATCAGCAGCTGATGAATTTGTTCAACAGTGGCGATATGCATCGCGCTTGGAAACGCATCATTGCTAGACTGACTGCAGTTGCAATGATCGTTGGGGTGAACAGGTGATTTTGAGCCCAGCACGCCACCCAATTGCTCACTGGCAAAATTGGCAATCACTTCGTTGGCGTTCATATTGGATTGCGTACCGGAGCCGGTTTGCCAAACGACTAGCGGAAAATGTGCGTCGAGTTTGCCATCTATGACATCCAGCGCGGCATTTGCAATGGCGGCTGCAATAGTTTGATCAAGGGTATTCTGGATTGCGTTGGTTTGCGCTGCGCAATGCTTAACTATACCCAAAGCCCGAATGAGCGGCCTGGGCAAGCGTTCAGCGCCAATTTGAAAATGCAGTAGTGATCGTTGAGTTTGGGCCCCCCAATACTTGTTCGCAGGCACGGTGATGGAGCCCATGGAGTCAGTCTCGATACGCGTGCCACAGGTCTCTTCGCTTGTGCCCCCAATAGTATCGAACACCTCGGCACCTATTTAGGTTTCGCCAGCATTTTGCGTACTTCACCAACGTGCGTTTCTTCCAGCGCGCACATGCGGCGAGCATATTCTTCCAGCAAAACACTACGACCATTAACCAGTTCCAGTAACCGGTGATATTCGGCTAGAGCCTCAGATTCATGTTCCAGAGATTCTCTAAGAATATCACCAATGTCGTGGCGATGCGTTTCCAACAACTGCCCGATACCCAAGGAAGGATGGCCGTTCAGATGAGTGATCAGTTCTCCGGCTTCGTTGGCATGCTGCAGGGATTCATTGGCCTGAGCGCGCATCCAGTGCACAATCGGAATCCGGTTATAGCCGAACACCATTAACGCATAATGGGTATAGCGCACCACACCCGCCAGCTCATATTCCATGATTTTATTCAGAACCTGAATAACAGCGTTGTTATCTATGTCGTGGGTCGTCATGATTCCTCCTGCTTAAATACGCATATCAAGCAACAAATTCAACCTAATCTGAAGACTTGTTTTTTTTCAGGAGGTTCAAAGGAACGGTACGCAAATTATTAAGTCTTATAAATAAATTGGTAAATTTCATAGCTTCGGAAAACTGCCATGTCAATTCGCGACCCATTTGGAGTATTGCAAACGCTGGATACAGGTTCAGCATCTTATTATTCTTTAAGTGCGCTGGAGCATAACTGCTCGGCAAACATTTCCCGATTGCCGTTTTCGATAAAGATATTGCTGGAATCTGTGCTACGTAACTGTGATGGCTATGCGTTTACGCAGGATGATGTCATGCGTATGGCAAACTGGCAACCTACCGGGGTCAGGCAGGAAATTCCCTATAAACCAGCTCGAGTGTTATTACAGGATTTTACCGGTGTTCCAGCGCTGGTTGATCTGGCAGGAATGCGTGATGCAATAAGCCATCTGGGTGGCGATCCTAAAAAGATTAATCCGCTGATTCCTTGTGATTTGGTCATCGACCATTCGGTGCAGGTCGATTACTTTGGCAAGGCCAATTCGTTGGCTTTAAATGAGACGGTAGAGTTTCAGCGTAATGCCGAACGCTATCAGTTTCTAAAATGGGGCCAAGCCGCTTTCCAAAACTTGCGGGTGGTGCCGCCTGCAACGGGTATCGTACACCAGGTTAATCTGGAGTATTTAGCATCGGTTATTTTTCATGACAAAACCCGTGCTGTCTGTTATCCCGACAGTTGCGTTGGCACCGATTCGCACACGCCAATGGTAAATGGGTTGGGCGTGCTGGCCTGGGGCGTTGGCGGCATCGAAGCGGAAGCAGTCATGTTGGATCAACCCATTTATTTGCTGATGCCGGATGTGGTTGGCATTAAATTAACCGGTAGCTTACCGCCCGGCGTTACCGCAACCGATTTAGTGTTACGTATTACCGAGTTATGCCGTGAATTTGGCGTAGTAGGTAAATTTGTCGAGTTTTACGGCTCCGGTTTAAGTGCGCTCAGCGTTCCTGACCGTGCAACCATCAGCAATATGGCACCAGAACAAGGTGCGACCGTGAGTTATTTCCCGATAGATGATGAGACACTAAGATATATGCGCCTGACCGGACGCAATGCTGAACACATAAAGCTTACCGAGCGCTACGCCAAACTACAGGGTTTGTTTCGGACCGATCAAACACCTGATCCTGAATTCACTCAAACCATGCAAATTGATCTCGACAGCATCGAACCTGCTCTGGCCGGTCCCAAACGGCCGCAAGACAGGATTTTGCTCAGTCAGATCGGCCCAACATATCGGCAGATGCTAATTACGCCCACCGGTAATCAGGGCATGGGACTTACCGAAAATGACCTGAGCCGGCACGGGCTAGTCACAAATAAAGGTAGTACTGAGTCAATGACACACGGCGCTGTGGTGATTGCCGCCATTACCTCTTGTACCAACACCAGTAATCCCTCGGTTATGCTCGGTGCAGGCCTTCTGGCCAAAAAAGCCGTAGAAAAAGGCCTTCATGTCAAAAACTATGTAAAAACCTCCCTGGCACCGGGTTCAATGGTGGTGACCGAGTACTTAAAAAAATCTGGCTTGCTGGCTTTTTTGGAACAATTGGGATTTTATTTAGTGGGCTACGGTTGTACCACTTGCATTGGCAATTCCGGGCCGCTGGATGAAGCGGTCGAAAATGCGATAGTGAAAAATAATCTGGTGGTATCGGCCGTGTTATCCGGTAACCGAAATTTTGAAGGCCGGGTGCATCCATTAACCAAAACCAATTATCTGGCCTCGCCCCCACTGGTTGTGGCCTATGCGCTGGCTGGCTCCACCGCACTGGATATTACTCGCGATGCACTTGGCAATGATAAATACGGTCACCCGGTCTATTTGAAAGACATATGGCCCGGCACGCAGGAAATTGCCGATTTGATAAGCCAGTTTGTTACACCCGAGATGTTTCGGGAACGCTATGTTGATGTGTTTAGCGGGAGTTCTGCCTGGCAGCAGGTTAACGTTAACACGTCAGAACGTTATGCCTGGGATCCTCATTCAACCTATATCCGTAAGCCGCCGTTCTTTGATGGATTAGAAACCAATACGCAGCCCATGACTAACATTTCCAATATGCAAGTTTTAGCTGTGTTTGGCGATTCAGTCACCACCGATCATATTTCACCCGCCGGGCAAATTGCCGCCGATTCACCGGCCGCAGCGTATCTGTTGGCGCAAGGTATAGAGCGTAAAGATTGGAATAGTTACGGTTCAAGGCGTGGTAACGATCAAGTCATGTGCCGGGGCACGTTCGCCAACATCCGCATCCACAATCTGTTGGTGCCGGACACTGAAGGCAACGTCACGATTCATCATCCAAGTGGCAAACGAATGAGCTTTTACGATGCCGCGATGACCTACAAAAAAGCTAACATTCCATTATGTATCTTAGCCGGAAAGGAATACGGCTCTGGTTCTTCGCGGGACTGGGCGGCAAAAGGCCCAAGTCTACAAGGCGTTAAGGTAATCATCGCCGAAAATTACGAACGAATTCATCGTAGCAATCTGATCGGCATGGGCATACTGCCGCTACAGTTTATTAACGGTGAATCTGTTGCCAGTCTGGGATTAATCGGTACTGAAACATTTACCGTAGCGATTTCCGATTCAATGGCACCACAACAACAAATTCAGGTGTCAGCCACTGCTACCGACGGCGTGATCACGCGCTTTAAAACCATTAGCCGGATAGACACACCCATAGAAATTCAATATTTTCGCGATGGCGGAATCTTGAGAACCGTCTTGAAAAAATTACTTTAAGCATTTTCAGGCTAAGTTTGGCTAAAGCAGCTGGTTTATGACTTCGACTTTAATTGATATTTATCTGGTTTATTAGCTCAGACTCGATATTAAACATTTCAAAATCAATTATTATTTAATCTTATAGTGGATCGAATGATTAAGTTTGGCCAATTCCAGTCATCGAGAAAACTGAGAAGCCTTCTAGTCGATGACTGGTATAAAGCACTTACCCGGCATTCAATTTTGCAGTTTCCCAAATATATTGGATTGAACCTTTGCCGATTTCTATGAAATTAACTTGTTGAAAACCGATTTTTTAACTTAGGCAAAGGACAATACCCATGAATTCCAGACTATTAACGTTTGCTACTGCTACGCTATCCTTAGCAATGGCAGCAGGAGCATCTAAAGCTGCCGTCATTAATTTCGACTCTATTCCACTAAACGGACCCGGAACCTACTTAGCAGCAGGACCAACAAGAGATTTAGCTATCGCGACCGGAGACCCCAGCACACCAAATGTAACCATAACTGGCGGCACAGTGCTTACCCAGGAAACATTTTTACCTGCCAATAGCACGTCACTCTATGGAACGGCTTTCTTCGGCACAACTTATCCTGCACCGGCACACGCCTATTCGCCATCTATTGTGATGACTTTTGCCAACCCGATTTCAAATTTTTATCTGGATGTATACAACGGCCAGGTTTTTAATGTCACCTACACGGTGTCGGACAACAATGGTCACTCCAGTTCTTTTCTACTCGCACCGAACCTGAATGGTGGCACCAGTCAGATAGGTTTTGCTGCAGCGGGGTCTGTGATTACGGTGACCTCAGATGCTGGCAACTTGTGGGATTTTTCAATAGACAATATTGGCTTTAATGAAACCTTACCAACTTCGATCCCCACCACGGTGCAACCTTTACCACCGACAACGAGCATAGATCCTCCCATCACATTGGTTGCTGAGAACCAACTTCCACCTGTAGTTCTGTTGAGCCCTGAGCAACGAGAAGCAGAAGGAATTGACCACCAAAGGCAACGCGGCCACAACGGTAATGATTTTCGTGTAAAGGTACAAGGATTTGATGATTCGGTAGCAACTGTGCCGCTTCCAACACCCTTTGTTTTGTTCGCTTCGGCTATATCAGGGTTCCTAGCCTTTCGCCGTAGAGACTTGATTGGAAAATAAACACGGATAGCTAAAAAGTAAGACGCAGGGTAACTAAGCCTTCATCAATTAGTAAATTTAGTTATTCATTCATAGCGGCATGTGTGAAGTGTCGCTTTATGCTAAAGAGCCGTCGTTTGAATATCTTGTTTATTGACTTTGCGGGGGACTGGTTTTGGCCGCGTACCGATTTTTCATCATAAGTAACCGTAAATGACCGCAATGTTAGCGATCATTTACCAAATAGATGAGTTAAGCTTCGGTTTGTTCTGCCAACTCTAAGGCATCATCGACTTCAATCCCTAAATATCGTACGGTACCTTCTAGCTTGGTATGTCCTGATAGCAGCTGTACAGCTCTCAAGCTTTTTTCGTCCGTCGGTAGATGAGTGACGCTTTGATTCTACGAAATGAACGAGTACCGTAATCAGCTGGATTTAGCCCGATGCTCGCCACCCATTTCTCCAGTATGCGAGCATATTGGCGGGTTGTGATGTAAGGAGAAGCATGGATCCTACTGGAAAATAGATAATCGTCGCTTTTTAATTTTGCTTTTTTTTATCCAGTCAGACACAGCCGTGCGGGTTTGGTAAGGGATTTCAAATTGGACGGGTTGCTGGGTCTTTTGCTGCATAACCATAGCTCTTTTGGAAATCTGGTCGCCGTGGGCCACATCCCGAACTTTCAATTTAACCAGATCGCAACCTCGAAGCTTACTGTCGATCGCTAAATTGAACAATGCAAGCTCTCGTAAGCGTTTACCAAGTTGTAAACAAATCCGAATTTCCCAAACCTCCTTTAATTTCAAGGGTGGTTTCGCCCTATTAATTTGCCTTTGTTCCAGGGCGCCTTGGTGCTGTCTGATTTTGTTGATTTATGCGTCTCTGTATTCATGATAATGACTCCCATTAAATGAATGGAAATCAAATCTTCGCACATATAGTATGGTGATAGTATGATTTTTCATACGAATCAGAAATACATTTAAACATGAGGCATCATTATGTCAATGCAACGTAAAACCATAACTATCACAGACCAAATGGAAAGCTGGGTTAAAGCCCAAGTGGATTCAGGAAATTTGGCAATGACAGCGAATACTTTAGAGATCTTGTTCGCCGAGATCAGGAAAGGCGGTAAGCAGAATCAAAACTTAGGTTTATGCTCGATGAAGCAGAATCTAGTGCTGTAAGTACTCGTTCTACCCAAGAAATATGGAAGGCTGTCGAAACTCGACTTGCCGGAAATAATGATTAATTTTCAATTATCAAAACGTCCTGAAAGAGATATTGAAAATCTTGCCTTCTATATGATCCAAAATTTTGGTTTTCGGTAAGTTCGGCTTTATAGAGATGGTTTATTTAAAACTTTTGAAATGATTCGCGAGTTTCCTATGATTGGAAGCGACCAAAGCCATATAAAACAATAGGTTCGTCCTCAAGTGTATGAGTCCCACGCAATTGACTATAGGACAGATACCAAAACGTTTTCATCTTGCGTATTTTAGGTCCAGGGGGAAATCCAGTAAGACACATAAAGTAATTACTAACTCCCTGGATTAGAGAATTTCACAATTGGTAGTCATCGAATATCAGACTTATAAAAGTTTATTGGCAGAGTTTAAATCCCTATCTAATTTATTTTTATGCACCACTCTGGAGGAGTAATTCCGCCCCTTTGCTGACTTAAGTATGAAAATTGGTGTGACGGGAATTGTGTGTCAAGTGCTCCTTCAAGATAACGCTTAAAAGAATGCAAGACCTGTTTTTGCAATTATTGCGTTTTTTTACGCAGTTGGAAATAAGTTGGTTCGCCAAACTGATGACAAACACACAGTCATACATTGGTCCAACATTTACATCAGTCGAAACTCGTAAACGGTTCCGATTCAAATCTAGAAATGTTTTAAGACGGTCCATATCCCGTTATGGTGAACATAGCATAACGTTCGGAGATATCTTGTCGATAGTTATTGAACTTTTCGCGTTCGCCCAGGCTGGTAGATAATTTGTCCAGGGAAGTCTTAACTCAGCTAGTTGTCAAGAAACACTTTATCGCGGGCGTTTTCCAAAATAGCGGTAACGGCAGGATGCTCTAATTTTCTGCGCATCGTGATGGCGTAAAACCGCTCTTTTACACTATCAATGCGACCTATCGCTTCTACACCATACTGACTTTCAATCTCTGCCTCCACCGTGCTTGGCGCTACAAATAAGCCAGCGCCACCACTGCCAAACGTTTTTACTAAAGCACTATCTTCTATTTCAGCTTGAATCCTGGGGCTTATTCCTTCACTGTCAAACCACTGATCTAGCGAGCGTCTAAGTGCCGTATTTCCTGTTGGTAATAGAAACGGCGCTCCGGTCAGTGATCTTGGAAAATCCGGCTTATAGATACTGGCCAAAGACTGCGTGCCAAAGACGCTAACACCACATTCACCCAGTAAATGGTTAAAGGCCTTCGCGCCACTGACAGGTGTAATTGGTGTGTCTGCTAATACCAGATCCATCGCTTGCAATGTGATTTCCGATAACAAACGCTCGGTTTTGTCTTCATAGCATAAGACTTGAACTGGCTCGGGTAATCGTAATGCCGGTTCAATCAAACGATACACGACTAACTTGGGTAACGCATCCGACACCCCGACAGTCAGTCTTAAGGCCTGTCCAGTTGGCCGACCTTTTAGGGTATTACTTAACTCACGTCCTAACGAGAAAATTTCGTCTGCATATTGAAAGACTACCCGGCCGGTATCCGTCAACATAAGCTTTCTGCCGTTTTTGTAAAACAGCTTATCACCAATGGATTGCTCAAACACTGACAATTGCCCGCTGATAGTGGGTTGAGCCAAATGCAATTTTTCGCAAGCCCGGGTAATGCTTCCTTCGCGAGCGACTTGCCAAAAATACAAGAGATGTTGATAGTTAATTCGTGACATGGTGATTTTTTGTATCGTAAATATCTATGCAATCATTCTAATCTTTCTATTTAACAATACAAATCTATTTCGATAGGCTATAGCCTGAGTAAATAACTAAGTCAGAGGATACGCCATGCAAAAATTGATAACAGGTCTGCAACACTATCAAACCAAAATATTTGGCACACAACGAGAATTATTTGAGCGCCTGTCTCATGGGCAATCGCCGGAGGTTTTATTTATCACCTGTTCGGATTCTCGTATTAATCCGAATCTTCTCACTCAAACTGAACCGGGAGAATTATTTATTCTGCGTAATGCTGGCAACATTGTTCCGCCCTATGGTGCTGTTAACGGCGGTGAATCGGCCACCATCGAATTTGCCGTGGCAGGCTTGGGCGTTAAGGACATTATTATCTGTGGGCATACCCATTGCGGTGCAATGAAAGGACTATTGGAGCCACCTCCAAGCCAGGATTTTCCGGCATTAACCCAATGGTTGAGTCATGCTGAATCCACGCGCCGAATAGTTAAAGACAAGTATTCAGATCGGGAAGGCGCATCTTTATTGAGTGTAACTATTCAGGAAAATGTACTGGCTCAAATGGAAAACCTGAGAACGCATCCAACCATAGCTTCGGGGCTTGCCCAAGGTAATCTCAAACTGCATGGCTGGGTTTATAAAATTGAGACTGGTGAAGTTTTTGGTTATGACACAGAGAGTTGTCAATTTCAAATACTCACTGAAAAGCGCTTATCGGTTCAGGAACCTAAGCGGCATTTACAAACTGCATTGGAAATTTAAAACATCAGTTGCATACCTACAAGTTTCTGATTACGTATAACTTTAGTCAATTTGATTTTTTCGGAAGCTTGTTTTTAATCAAGTTCAAGTTTGTAAGGTATGTTCGATCTGTCATTAGGTAACACAAGGATTTTGGGTACTATCACATGAATTTATTAATCAATATTAAAGAAATGTGATGTACGCGGATGCCCTAATCAATCTGGACATCATCAACAACGCTATAACACACGAACCACCACCGGGATTGGAGAGATAAATGTTCAGGCTTGCATTTCTCAGAAAATTATTAAATTCATTGTTATTGGCATTCAGTCAACCTATTGCTTATAAGGTACTATTGGTATTGTCTGCAATATTACTGCTGGTGTTTGCTGATTCAGCCATCCCATTCATTAATGACACCATACAGCTAAAGATAAATCTATTGGGGTTATTTTTGGAACCACTGCTACAATCGATCTTCGACATACCGATTCGCCAAGCTCAAGTCTTAGCTTCTTGGATATACCTGCTAATCTGTGTTTTTATCGCTTGGTATGCGTTCAAAAAAATCTATAAGCTTTTGTTTGATGCTGTTTTCATCTTGCGACAAAGCTGGTTGGAAAAAAACCAATGGCAGAAAGTTGGTATGTCTGTGCTTATTCTGCTGTTATTTGCTGCGCTTGCTAAAATAATCCTGCTTTTCGTATAAAGCGAAAAACTTAAACTTGTTATGAATAGATCACTTAAGATTGTCTTATTATGCTGGAATTAATCAATTGGACCGAGCTCTTCAAAGATTTTGTGGGGATTTTTGCGATTATTAACCCGCTTGGGGCAATACCCGTCTATCTGAGCATGATAGCTAACAAATCAGAGGTTGAAATCAAATTCATTGCTCTAAAAACAGCTATTGCGGTGTTCATTATTTTAGTTATTTCAATCTGGGCTGGCAGCATGATATTGCAGTTTTTTGGCATCACAATGCCAGCCTTTCGAATTGCCAGTGGCATACTGGTGTTACTGGTCGCAATTTCCATGTTCCATGCTAAAACCAGCGGCGCGACCAATACACATCAAGAAACAATGGAAGCAGCACAGAAAGAGGATATTGCTATCGTACCCTTGGCTATTCCGCTGTTGGCCGGCCCTGGAGCTATCAGCTTGGTGATTGTCAATGTCAACCAAATGCAATATTGGCTGGAAAAATTACTATTAACTTTGGGCATCCTTATTTTGGCTGCAGTGGTATGGTTAACTTTGCTTGCCGCCAATAAGCTGGGAAAGTTAATGGGAACCGCTGGAATTAACACCGCAACCCGAATTATGGGGTTACTACTAGCCGCCATGGCAGTGCAATTTATAATTTTGGGTATGGCGGAGGCATTCCCTGGTTTAAATTAAACCTTCTAGTTTTGTAATTTCTCTTAGAAATACCTGAAAAAAAATCGATAAACATCCGCTAAATCGGAGCAACTTTATACCCTCAAAAGATTATTGGCTCAATCCGAACAGATGCCTAATTCAAGCATCTTAAGCCAGCAAATTTTTCCCACCATTCACACCTGTCCCGTTTAACACAGTTTCTAACTTTTTCTATTCAAACAAGTATCGTTATTTTCGATGGTTTTGTTCTAAACATCCTATTTTAAAATAACAGTAGTGTTGTGTAAGCTAACAACCATAGCATTAATCATAATTACAGGCTGAACAATGTATACATCGACAAATGAAAAAGAATTAAGTCAATCAATTAACCTGTTGAGAGTCATGCTCACGCAGGTTTTAAAAACCCAGGCAAAGTCGGAGGTGTGGACTTCTTTTGAGCAATTGCAGCGTCGACATACGGCTGTGTTGCGTGATGGCAGTAAAGCTAAAAAGCATATCTTGCAGGAGGCAATAGCAGATCTTGATTCAGGACGGATTGGCGAGATTGTGCGGGTGTTTAACCGGTATTTTAGTTTGCTGAATATTGCCGAAGAATCATTTTATTTAAAGTTGAGAAGACAAAAACAAACTGGTCACTTCTGGCCGGGATCATTTCATGACACCTTATTGGCTCTCAAGGACAGTGATGTCACAGCTGATAAAGTTCAGTTACTACTGGATGAGCTGCTGTATCTACCGGTTATGACGGCTCACCCGACCGAGGCATTGCGCAGAACCATCAAAGGCGCCTTACGCAATATATTTTTAACGCATGAAAAGTTGGACGAAAAATCATTGACTGGGTATTTTCGACAAGATGCTCTTGATCAGCTACAAGCTCAGATTCAACTACTATGGAAAACTGATGAAGTGCGCGAACGCAAGCTTGGTGTGGCCGATGAAATCGAGGCTGGGCTATTTTATTTTCCGTTGTCATTATTTGAAGCGACCGCTAGTGTTTACCGTAATTTTGAGCGTGCTTTGCGGGATGTCTATGGTGAGGATGTAGCCAAGAAAGTCCGAGTGCCAAGTTTTTTACGCTATGGTTCATGGATTGGTGGCGACAGGGATGGGAATCCTAACGTAACTCCGGAAATTACGGTACTGGCTTTACGTTTGCAAACTCAGACCATACTACAAGAATACCTGCGCCGAGTTGACAAACTACGTGAACAACTTTCGCATTCTTATGGCCTCTGTGAGGTATCCGAAGCCTTTGCAGATAGCCTCAAACTCAGCAGAGCAGGAATTGGGCCTAATGTAGCTGAATTGGAGAAGCCCTATTTACAAGAGCCTTACCGGCATAAGTTGATACTCATTCGATACCGGCTAGAACGAAATCTAGTACGGGTACAGCAATATTTGCATGGTGAAGAACCTAAACCAGCCGATAGCCATGCTTATCCCGGTATCAATGAATTTCTGCAAGACCTGCGCGTTATAAAGGCTTCGTTAGAAAGTCATGGTGATGCCAATATTGCGGACATGGCATTGCATGACTTGATTCGCCTTGCTGAAACCTTTGGCTTTCATCTGATGGAATTAGATGTACGCCAAGAATCAGGGAGGCATACCGACGCGGTGGCAGAAATCTTGAAGGCAGCGATTGGGGCTGATTATTTAAGTCTGAATGAACAACAGCGACTTGAGTTATTGAGTGATGCCATTAAAGCAAAAGGCGGACTCATCTTCGACGAAACCACGTTGTCAGCAAAAAATCGTGAAACACTGCAATTGTTTGAAGTAATGGCTCGGATGCGGCGTGAGGCAGGGTCTGACTGCTTTGGAAAATATGTTATATCGATGACCCACCAGGCCAGTCATATTTTGGAAGTGATGTTATTAGCCGCTCAAACCGGCTTGGTCGGTCAACTCGGTGGACATTGGTTTTGTCATATTGGCGTGAGCCCGTTATTTGAAACCATTGACGACCTGAGCCGAATTGAAGCCATACTCACGCAACTATTTGACACCCCAACTTACAGGGAATTACTCAGGGTATCAGGGGACCGACAAGAAGTGATGCTCGGTTATTCCGATTCTTGCAAAGATGGTGGGATTTTGGCTTCTGCCTGGGGACTTTATAAAGCGCAGCAACAAATTATCGCTATCACAGAAGCACGTGGCATTAAGTGCCGATTGTTTCATGGTCGCGGAGGAACAGTTGGTCGTGGAGGTGGCCCAACGCACGAAGCAATTCTGGCTCAACCGCCTGATACAGTTCGCGGCCAAATCAAATTTACTGAACAAGGTGAAGTGCTGTTTTATCGTTACAACAATATGGAAACCGCTATATACGAACTCACTATGGGTATCACTGGCCTTTTGAAAGCCAGTGTTAGTGTGGTAAAGCCGGTGCAACAACAATGCCCGGATCAATTGGCAATCATGGAGGAATTAGTGCGTATTGGCGAAGTCAGTTACCGGGAATTAACTGAACGCACCCCCGGATTTTTGGATTATTTTTACGAAGCCACCCCTGTAGGTGAAATTGGGCAACTAAATTTAGGCTCTCGGCCCTCGCATCGTAAAAAACAAGATCGATCAAAAAATTCAGTGCGCGCCATCGCTTGGGTATTTGCATGGGCGCAATCGCGGCAGACTTTTCCTGCGTGGTACGGTATCGGTTTGGGCCTTTCAACCTGGTGCGCAGGCAAGCCAGAACGCTTGGAAAAATTACGGCTTATGTACCAAAACTGGCCGTTTTTTAGAAACTTATTAAGTAATGCCCAAATGGCACTCAGCAAATCCGACATGGTGATTGCCAAGGAATACGCTGGGCTTTGTGTAGATCAGGAAACGGGTAAACGCGTCTATGGCATGATTTCCGCAGAGCATCAACGCTGTGTGGAATGGATATTAGATGTTGCAAATACTGAACGCCTGTTAGCGGATAATCAAAGTCTGGCTGATTCATTAAGTCGTCGTGACGGTTTGTTGGGACCACTCAATTATCTGCAAGTATTTTTGTTAAGCAGAGTACGTGCTGTTGATAACGGAAATTCTGACAATAATCCATGGCTTAACCCGCTGTTGCGAACCATCAATGCTATAGCCTCTGGAATGCGGAATACCGGCTAATCGCTTTCTGGGTGATTCGATTTTAGGAGATGATTAAGTGAATTCAAAAAAACTAACGCATTTAAAACAATTGGAAGCGGAAAGCATTTTTATCATCCGCGAAGTTGCAGCAGAATTCGAACGCCCAGTCATGCTCTATTCTGTCGGCAAAGATTCTGCGGTGATGCTGCAATTGGCAATTAAAGCCTTTTATCCGGCCAAACCGCCTTTTCCTCTGCTACATGTTGATACGACCTGGAAGTTTCGGGAAATGATCGAATTTCGTGATCAATTGGTTAAGGATCTCGGATTGGAACTTATTGTCCACATCAATCAGGAAGGGGTAAAGCAAGGTGTTAATCCGTTTACTTATGGCAGTAAAAGACATACTGACATCATGAAAACCGATGCGCTTAAACAGGCTCTCAACCAATATAAGTTTGATGCTGCGTTTGGCGGTGCCCGCCGCGATGAAGAAAAATCCCGGGCTAAAGAACGGGTTTATTCATTTCGCGACCGAAACCACAGTTGGGATCCAAAAAATCAACGTCCGGAATTGTGGCAACTGTTTAATGGCAAAATCGATAAAGGTGAAAGTATACGCGTGTTTCCGCTATCCAACTGGACCGAGTTGGATATATGGCAATACATTCATTTGGAAAATATTCCCATTCCAAGTTTGTACTTCGCCAAATTGCGTCCTGTTGTTACCAAAGACGGCATGATCATCATGGTTGATGATGAGCGTATGCCGCTTGGCCCAGAAGATAAAGTCGAAATGAAACGTGTGCGTTTTCGTACCTTGGGCTGCTATCCGCTAACGGGCGGCGTGGAATCGACAGCCAGTACACTTCCTGAAATTATTCAGGAGATGCTCTTAACTACAACGTCTGAACGCCAAGGCCGTTTGATAGACCATGATCAGACAGGTTCGATGGAACAGAAAAAACGGGAAGGTTACTTTTAATCCAAGAGATAAATCAATTTGCCTGGAGACTTTCAAAAATTCAGCCTCACAGTGAGTACTTTTATATGAAACTGACTAGACGCCATTTGCTTTATTCTGATTTTTCACAAAACACCAATTTAGTAAGCCTATCTTGCCTTGTAAAAGGAGGAAGCATGCTTAAAAAATATAACTTAGATTTAAAAAGCCAAATAGCACATTCTTTGGTATTAAAACAAAAGCTCCGAGACCAGAAAGTCATCTATAGTATTCTTTTAGCTGTTTTGATTGTATTCGGGGATACGCTGATACCGGCCATAGGGCACTTTTTGCATGTGGCACTTGAAATCATTAACTCAATCATTGAGCACTTTCTTGAGCACACTTTTCATATGTCACCCAGGCAATCAGAAATGACGGTATTTTGGGGCGGCATGACCTTTAATTTTGTGATTTTGTCTTATGTGATACGAAAGGCTTATCTAAAGACCATATTGTTATACGAAGAAGCCAAAATAAAATGGAGAACAATGCAAGAGAACCCAAAAACCGCATTTTATATTAAATTTGCAGCAATGATGGGCATGCTGGGGTTAACTTTTTTTCTTTTAACTTAACTCGAACGCTTGTGTGGGGCTGTTAGAAATTTGAAGGGGTACATTTCACAGAACCCCTTAATTAACTAGAATTTCCGTCTGAATGAGTATGAATCCAATACAAAAAAAATCCGATAACGAAAAAGCGACTAAGACGCTGTTTGAGCAACTTTTTCAACTACTGGAATGTAAATTCGAGGAATCTAAATTAGTTGCGCTAATCGCCCGTATTGAAGGCGGCGATGAGCTAACCAAATTAAGCGAAATTGGCGATCATATTGGATTACATATGAGTCGTGTTGCCCTTACAGCGCAAGCGGCAGCTGAGGCTTCTGCTGCTAGCACACCGTTGGTGACACACCTTTCAGATGGTCGCGGCTGGATTATATTATGTGGGTTTCGTGCTGGCAGAATACGGGTTTTGATGGCGCAAGGTGAGGCAGTGAGTGAAAGTCGAATCAAGGTTTCGGCTCTACACAAATTACTGGATCAATC
>Ga0208264_1000068_pt1 | contig 68098 bp, 67 predicted proteins | sample LakWasMet31_HOW6_2_FD_183873 | JGI IMG/M metagenome (GOLD analysis project Ga0208264, IMG submission 183873) | Freshwater sediment methanotrophic microbial communities from Lake Washington under simulated oxygen tension - Sediment Metagenome... | ecosystem: Environmental > Aquatic > Freshwater >... | reverse complement strand
GAAGCTCTTTGACGCCAGCCTCTCTTGGCCTGTCAACGGTGACTACGCCGGCAGCCGCCCCGGCTGCGACCGGGCTTGCCGCTGAGATTGGTTCGGCCATTACTCCGACGCTGTCTGGCGTGGGTGGGACGGCGGCTGGCGGCGCTGCCACCGGGGCATCTGGGGCAATTGGTTCCGGGGTTGGCGGATCAGCTATCGGTAGTGCGTTAACTGGCGCATTGGCGGCAGTTGGAGAGACAGCGGCAGCTGCTGGCGGCGCGATTGTTGCCGGAGCATCGGCGGCAGGAAGCGCGGCACTTGCAGCACTTGCCGCGTTTTTGTAAGGAGATCGAAATGCGGATCAAAAGGAAACAGAGTAATTCCGCGCAGGCAATGCCTTGCCAAAATTGGGTTTAACGGCAAAATTACGGCCATATTCCGCGCAGTTTAGTGCGCAGCCAAACTCACGCTCCGCGCAGCCTAGGCAGGTTTTTTTGAAAAATAAGTGCGCAGATAAGTGCGCGCCACTCATGCAGGGCATTTGCTTTTTTAGGCCCACCAAACACCACCTTGACATGATCGCAAGCCTAGGAGCAAGATATTGCCGTCGGCCACATTGCCGGCACGAGATTGGCGTCTCGAAATACCAAAGCGCATAGGCCGCGTTAGTGGCTTTTTTTGCGCCTAATGTTCAGCACCTCCTTTATGTCGGGCTGGGCGAGGCCGTAGCAATACGGGCCGGTTCTATTTGGTTTCCGGTACGCCAACCTTGTCCAGTCCGGCACCCAATAGCCATGGCGCCGGTTTTTTCTTAGATAGACAGGAAGGCACCGAATGACCGCTACAACCCCAGAAAACCTTTTTAAACACCGCTGGAACACCGAAAAAGACGGCAACCTACTTGGAGTAGTTGACGTCTTAACCGGATTGGCAGAGCGCGCCATTACAACGTTGATGATGCTATCTTGCCAATTTCAAGGCACAGTTTATCAACTGAACGACGAGCTGACAGCCGGTGTTATTTACACCGCCTTGGCCGAAATTGAAGATATTCGCGCAACTGTTATCGATTGTCACAATTCAACAAAAAAGGCGGACGCGGCATGAGTTTGGATAATGTTTTGTGTTCGGCGCAACAATCCGCCGCCGTTCTCGATTTGATACTAGACAACCCTAACATGCCGATAGAGGACGACACATTACGCAATGCCCTTTACTCGATACAAGACAATGTGGACCGGATTTTAAAGGCGGTCGATGAATGTTTCGACAATGACCGAGGGGGTATGGAAGTATTGATCGAGATGGGCGTCTTAAATGAGTTTTCTCAACGAGTCTTGAAACGAAAAGGGTTATAAAATACCAAGAATTACCAACATCGGAGCCGGTCTAACCACCGGCTTTTTTGTGCCAGTCAGCTACCTAACCGCCTTGTAACTCAAAGCGATAGCCGCAAAAAATAACGAGCAATTGTACAGCAGATGCTTAACATCTATTCAGGGCCGTCTCCGTCGCTCGAAGTCTATGCTTCTCGCTCTCTTTCGCTTTCCTTTCCGGGCATCGCAGCAAAATACCGCGCAGTTTTTACGCGCACGGAATGTGAGAATAAGAATAGATGCTAGACTTTTATTCGACACCGGACTGGTGTTGAACAAATGGCAACTATGGCCTTTTAAACTTCAAAGAACCTGATCAATATTTTAGGAGTAAAATCGTGATTATTGTTGTAGCAAATCAAAAAGGCGGGTGCGGCCGTTCGACCATTGCCATAAATTTTGCAGCGGCCCTAGCGCAACAAGGCAAAGATGTTTTGCTACTCGATGCCGACCGGCAAGCAACGGCGTCGAAATGGTGTGAAAACCGTAAGTTATCGTATGCTGATAAACCTAAAATTGCTTGCGTGCAGAAATATAGCGCCATTAATGAATCCCTTGCGGATTTGGACAAGCATTATGGCTACGTCATTGTCGATGCGCCAAATGGAGATTCGGTCGAAATGCGATCAGCTATGGCGGTTTGCGATGTGCTGTTGATGCCATTTAAACCTAGCAAATCCGATCTGAGTACCCTGCCGTTTATGAATGAGGTCGTCCAAAAAGCTCGGCAAGCAAATCCTAAAATCGTGACATACGCATTCTTGAACATCATTCCGTACGATGCCACAAATGATGAAATTGAGAGGGCCATACAAGCAATTAGTGAATATCCTGACATCCTTGTGATGAAATCAGCGGTCAATGATCGCTCGGTGTTTCGAGAGGCTTTCGCTAAAAGACTTGGTGTTGTCGAGATGAGTAGTAAATCCGAAGATGAAATTGCAGCAAGAAATGAAATTATCGGATTGGTCACTGAAGCATTAAAACAGAGTTAGGGCGCGTGCCTCTGCCTGATACCAGAACCAGTCTAACCCCTGGCTTTTTGTGACTTTATTCGGCGTTTTTCTCATCCATATTTAATAACCGCACGATATTCAATTCAGATTACTTTGCCGTTCTGCTTTCACCCCACCTGCTGGTTTTGAGCTGTTTGTAGGGAATGAGTATTTGCCTTTGGAAAGTGTGGCGATTGCTGCGTAACCGCCATGGGCTAAAATGCTTCAGGTTTTTGCCTAAGTTTTGTTCTGAAGCCCCCCGTTTTGTCCCCTATTTTATTTTTCTGCCGCTACAAGCATTGATTTTTCTAGTGTCATATATTACAGCTTGTAGGACTGTTTCACACAGTCCCGCACCTTCCCAAAACCCCGCAAGCTTAAAGGCTTAGCGGGGTTTTTTATGTCCCAAGCATTCCCAACAAAACCTATTGAAGCCCGCTATTTTGTCCCGAGCCATGTCCGGGACTTAAAATGCCCTAAAAAATAGAGGGCACGATATGCTAAATTAAGAAGTTAAAGGCTACCAGCAAGGAATATCAAAAGGCCGATACCTGCGCCTATTAATCATGAATTGCGGCATCAGGCTGCTTAACGATGTGCCTGGGTTAGTGTTGGAACATCAATCGCGCAAAGTATTACAGCATTGCTTTTAAACACTGCATTAGCCGAAATTCCCTGCTTCAAGCCCAGAGCTTCGGCGCTAACCTGCGTTATGGTAGCGACAATGCTGTCTCCGCCGGCCAACTGAATGACAACTTCTGAATTGACGGCATCCTGTTGAACGCGAATCACCGTGCCAAACAGGCAATTGCGAGCGGACATAAGATAGTCGGGATCAATAACAACATTAATTTCCGATGCATTGATCAGCAACAACACATTGCCACCAACATTCAGATTGAGCTGATCAAGTGCCGTCAACGTCAACGACGTGACAATCCGCTCACCTCCTTTTAGCGATACAAACACTTCGGCATTGACGGCACCTGGCCTGATCTCAGTAATAATGCCGAATAGCTGATTAGTAGCGCTGGTTTTGATTGCCATTGGCTTAAGCAACAGCATGACATCGGGATCGTCAGCCAAGCTTTGGTTGAGCCCCCCCAAAAACTCTCGATGCTGCTGCTCCAGCCGGGTAAATAGTTGCAGTAATGCCCGGCCCGCAGAGGTCAGGCAGGTGCCTCCGCCCTTGCTACCGCCGGTTGCGGTGGTAATCAATGCTTTGGGGGAAAGATTGTTGGCGCGTTCTATCATTTGCCAAGCCCCCTTGTAACTTAAGCCCACTTGCTTTGCGGCCTGATTGATTGAGCCAATTTCATCAATCGCCCTCAGCAAGGCAATCATACGGCTATCCAGCGAGCCGGCTAAGCGTAATTCGCCCTCCACCCAAGTCCTTGCTGTATTGTCATTTGTTTTTTTGAGCATAACGTTAACTATAAATGTGACACTTTGGAAAATTAAACCGATATGAGGCGAACATTATTTCCTCAGGAGAAACAGCCCATTTCAATCATTCGTTGTTTACATTTGTACACAACGAAATATACTGAACAGGCGTTAGCAACTGAGTAAAACATAAGGTTTGGCGCTTCCTAGCCGCTTAGCTAGCTGTGGAGGTTTAATATTCGATTATAGGTCATCCATGATATTGCAAAACATCGCTTTTATTCTTCTCCTTCTTTTAAATCTCATGTATGGCGACCTCAAGGGATTTTCGAAATAGATGAGCAAACCAGGCGTACTAACGAATTACGGTTGTATCCCCAACTAACCAACGGAGGGATATGACTGAGCCTCCACCCACAAAAATTAGGTCTTAATATGAAAACAAGCGCACGCAATCAGTTTACCGGAACCGTCAGTGACGTTGTTATTGGCGCCGTCAATGCAGAGGTTCATGTTAGTTTGAAAGGTGGCGAAACCATTGTCGCCTCAATCACCAAGGAGTCCCTAGAAAAACTGGGTATCAAAACCGGCATGGCAGTGATTGCGTTGGTCAAAGCGCCGCAAATCATCATCGTCACCGATTTTGGCGGCTACCGGATTTCCGCGCGTAATCAGCTGCAAGGCACGATTACCGAGGTTAAATCTGGCGCGGTCAATACCGAAGTCGATATCGAGTTAACCGGCGGCGAAAAAGTAGCCGCTACCGTGACTAACGACAGCGTCGAAACCCTGGGCTTACGTAAAGGTCAATCCGCCACGGCAGTATTTAAAGCCGGCGCGGTGATTTTAGCTGTGCACAGTTAGCGAGTCCGATCGCTGAGTCGCCCAGTCTATCGATTTGGCGACCCAGCGAATTTAAGAAGCCGAGGTAGTCATGTTGCTGGAAATGAATGTAAAACTGCGAAGAGGTCATTTTGACCTGACTACGCAAATATCGGTCAGCGATGCTAGCGTCGGTTTATTCGGTAAATCCGGTGCTGGAAAAAGTACTATCTTGGGATCAATCGCCGGCACCATTCAACCGCAAAGCGGGCATATCGTCCTGGACGGGAAGATTCTTTTTGATAGCCGTAAAGGCATCTTAATACCACGCGAACAACGTCCGATAGGCGCAGTGCTACAAATCGATTGCGCTGATTCGACCGAAACCGTGCGTGACAATCTAAGCTCCACCTACCATCGTACCTTGAAGCAGCGCCGCCTGTTCAATCTGGATTATTTGATCGGAATACTGGAACTGGAGCCCATCCTCGATCATGCCATCGAAATGCTTTCCGTTGGCGAACGCCAGCGGGTCGCTCTCACTCGTTCGCTGCTGAAAGCGCCGAAGTTATTATTGCTGGACGATACTTTTGCCAGCATCGGCAACGGCTATCGAGCGCAATTAATGCCGATTTTGAAACGTCTGCAGGATGAATTCGACCTGCCAGTCGTGTATGCCAGCCAATCTCTGGGCGAGATTCTGGAATTGACCGACCAACTTATCGTATTGGAAAACGGCCAAGTACTGCGTAGCGGTTCGTTACGCGAGGTGGCCAAACAGCAAGGTATCTTGCGTTATTTGGGAATCCGCCAGATCGACAACATCCTGCCAATCAACATCCGTCATCACGACTATTCAGCGGGTTGCAGCCTGGCCGACAGCTTCGGGCTACCTCTGTCCTTACCGCTAAGGCCGCAATTTGCGATTGGCAGCCAAACTCAAATATCGATTCGCGCAAACGACATCGCACTATCGCGTTGCTATATCGACGGCATTTCCATTCAAAATCAAATCAAAGGCCGCATCTGTGCATTGATTCCTAACAGGAATAGCCTGATCGTGCAAGTCGATTGCGGCGGCACACTGTTAGCCGAAATTACCCCTGGTGCTTGCCAGGACATGGCATTGAAGGAAGGGGACATCATCTATTGTCTGATCAAAACCCACGCCATTGTCTATCTGGCTGAACTTGATGCTTTGCCGTATCAGCGGGTGGTCAGCCATGGAGACGGCTACTATTACCTGGGTGCCAGCGACCTTGCATTAGTGTCTTATTAACCGGGTAGGTAATCGCTATCCATGCCATATCGCCGTGGCAACTCCAGGGTTCCCGGCGCACGGGTTCCGTTCATCATATTCAAATCCGAAGCTCCGCTTCCAAAGTCATTTCAAACGCTCGGATCAATAATCCCAAGTTCGCTGAGCCGTTTGATCTTAAAAAACCAATAAAAAGCAGCATATGGGCTAATTGTTTATTATTAGGAAACAACTAATCGCATTTTCGTTATTTACAAAAGTTCATATCGATATACAATGAAGACCATCTGAATTTGGACAGCTCCAATCCAAGAGCGGCGTATCCCCGGTTATCGATCAGACAAGGGGAAATTTAAATGTGTACTCGGCGAGATGAAAAATGAAAAAACATGACTTTACGAATCGTGCTGTCAGGCAAGCCATCAATCTTTCCCTTGCTAGTAGCCTATCTCTAGGTACGAGCATCTCGATTTACGCTGCGGAGCCCGCTCCGGCGTCAGCAACGCCTCCCCCGCCCAGCTACACACGCGCACCAATGGCCGCTTACAACTTCATGATGCAAGACCCATTATTAGGAAATAGCTACGAGAAGCCGGTATGGAACTTACACGACACACTGGGCTTGCCGGATTGGTTGTCGGTTGGTGTTGAACAAAGAACCCGCTATGAATCACTAGCCGACAGTTTCAAAGGCTCCACGGGAACAGGTCTTAGACAATCCCGAGGCGGTGATCAGATGATTGCCCTACAAAGCGATATCTGGATCCAGGCAAAATTGAATAAACTCCGCTTTGCGGCGGAATTTCTGGATGCCAGAACCACTGGCCAAGACTCAGGTGGTAGAGATGCCGTGCCTTTTCCAGTCAATAACTCATCCGCCGATACATTGGATTTTGCCCAGGCTTACGTTTCGTGGGCCGATCAAAATGTTTTTTATAGCGGTATCGGCGCGGAAGTCAAAGTTGGGCGTCAAACCATGGATCTCGGTAGCCGCAGACTAGTAGCCAGGCCCATTTTTCGCAATACCGTGAATAATTTTACCGGCATCAGAACCCGGTTGATCAGCTACGACAACTGGCAATTCAATGCCTTCGTCACCATGCCGGTGCTTCGTTACCCCAACTATAACTCGATCACCCCAATTCAAAACCTGCAAAACCACCATCAATGGGATCAGGAAGATACTCACACCTGGTTTTCCGGTGGAATTTTGGAAGGCAGCAATCTATACAAAAACATCAACGCCGAGGTTTATTTATACAACCTGGATGAAGGCGATAGCTCAAGAAATCCCACCCGCAATCGCCGTTATTTCACTCCCGGCATTCGCTTTTACCAAAAACCCGGTAAAGGCAAGTTTGATTTCCAGGCCGAAGGCATGGGCCAGTTTGGTACGGTTAAATATGCGGCGACCAGCACCTTTGCTAATACCACTCAAACTCACGAAGCCTGGTCCTCCCATTTAGAAGCCGGATACAGCTTCGACTTGCCGTGGTCTCCCAGGTTTTACCTTGAATACGATTACGCATCGGGCAGCAAAAATTGGGCTAATAAAAATGCCAACGCTGTGGATGGCCGCTTCGATCCTCTTTATGGCGCTTCCGACTTCGATTTTGGTCCGACCGGTATTTATGGTGCGTTCCAGCGTAGCAACATCAATTCGCCCGGATACAAGCTCGATTTTTCACCGCGAAGCGATCTTTCCTTCAGATTCCTACAACGTTTAGTCTGGCTGGCTTCCAGCCATGATTGCTGGGGCGGCAATACTTGCACTGCGGCAACGACACCGGCATTGGCGAATGGCAACGGCACTTATGTCGGCGATCAGATTGGCATCACCGGACGATATAACTTCAACAGCAGCCTTAATTTTGATGCCGGCTGGTACCATTTGATCAAAGGCGACTTTGCAAAATCAGCCAAAACCACCAATTCAACGGGTGGTACCAATGGTCTTGCAACCGGTCTCTCAACGCCGGGCGCTGACACAGACTATTTCTTCGTGCAAAGTCAGTTGCGGTTTTAAAGTCATAGTTTTTTGATTCAGACTTTCACTAAGTTTCTGGGATATTCAAGGCATTTGTGCATAAGGATATGTAAACGGACTCACTCACCCTAAATATCCCAGATGCCGCTTCTCTATATTTGATTAAGGATACTCACATGATAAATAAAACCTTTAGCCACTCTATTTTGTTTTTAGGCCTGCTGCTGATTAGTTCGATCAGTTCCGCAGCAACAACCTTGGTCGCCGTTGCCGCCAACTTCACCAAACCGATGGAGGAAATCGCTGCCCTTTTCGAAAAATCCACCGGCCACACTGCCAGATTGTCGTTCGGTTCGTCCGGGAAATTCGTTTCGCAGTTTGAAAATGGCGCCCCATTTGAAGTATTCCTGTCGGCTGACGACAAGAACCCCATCAAACTGGAGCAATCCGGCTTAGCCGTCACCAGCAGCCGCTTCACCTATGCGATCGGCAAGCTGGTGTTATGGTCCAACACTGCCAACTATGTCGACGGCCAAGGTCAAATATTGGCGAATGGAGGGTTCAAGCATCTGGCCCTGGCCGATCCCAAATTGGCGCCCTACGGTACGGCCGCCATAGAAGTACTAAAAGGCATGGGGCTACTGGACAAACTACAGCCACTGTTCGTACAGGGGGAAAACATTGCCCAGACTCATCAATTTATCAGTACCGGCAACGCCGAACTGGGCTTTGTGGCGTTGTCGCAAGTCATAGACAACGGCAAAATAGGCTCAGGCTCCGGCTGGATAGTGCCTGAAAATATGCATAGTCCTATTCTGCAGGATGCAGTGTTGCTAAAAACCGGTGCCGAAAATCCGGCGGCCCTCGCCTTGCTGACGTTCCTGAAATCGCCGGAGGCTTTGGCAATTATTGAAAAATATGGCTACGGTTTGGCCAAATAATCGGAACCGCAGTTATGCTAACCACTACGGACCTCGACACGCTGCTGCTAACTTTCAAAGTGGCCAGCATTGCGACCGCGTTGATGCTGCTGTTCGGCACCCCGCTAGCCTGGTGGCTTGCCCGGACCCGTTCCGCCTGGAAAGGCATCATTAATGCTGTCGTGGCGCTGCCACTGGTGCTGCCGCCCACAGTGCTGGGCTTTTATTTACTGGTATTGATGGGGCCGTCCGGCGTGATTGGACAATTTACCAATTGGCTGGGCCTAGGCACCTTGCCGTTCACCTTTACCGGATTGGTGATAGCCTCGGTACTGTATTCGCTGCCGTTTGTCGTACAACCCTTGCAAGCTGCCTTCACCACTATCGGAGAACGGCCGCTGGAAGCGGCGGCAACCTTGCGCGCCAGCCCTCTGGATACGTTTTTCAGTGTCGTGGTACCGCTCGCCAAACCCGGCTTTTTGACCGCCACCATTTTGGGTTTTGCCCATACCGTCGGCGAATTTGGGGTGGTATTGATGGTCGGTGGCAACATTCCCGATAAGACTAGGGTTGTGTCGGTGCAAATTTATAATCATGTCGAGGCGTTGGAATACAGCGAAGCTCACTGGCTGGCCGGCTGTTTGCTGTTGTTCTCGTTCTCAGTGCTGTTAGTGCTCTATACCGTTCTTAAAACTCACCCGGTTGCCCATCAACTAAAATGATTCTACCCATTAACGCTCGTTTTCAGCTGGATTACGGTACCTTTCAATTGGTTGTCGACCTGACCTTGCCGGGTTCAGGTGTCAGCGTGCTATTCGGCCATTCCGGTTCCGGCAAAACCACGCTATTACGTTGCATCGCAGGATTGCAAAAGGCGCGGCAGGGCTTTTTGGAAATCAACGGCAAAATTTGGCAGGACAGCAACCAAGACATATTCGTGCCCGCTTATAAAAGGCCGCTGGGGTATGTATTTCAAGAAGCCAACCTTTTTCCACATTTGACGGTATCGGCCAATTTGCAGTTCGGCTTAAAACGGATAGCCAAAACGGCATCCAACGCTGTCGATTTGCAACACATCGTCGAGTTATTGGGTATCGATCATTTACAGAATCGTATGCCGGATAGTCTGTCGGGAGGCGAACGTCAACGAGTAGCCATTGCCCGGGCACTGGCGCTGAATCCGGAAGTGTTACTGATGGATGAACCACTGGCTTCGCTGGACGCCAAACGCAAACAGGAAATCCTACCGTTCCTCAGTCGCCTGCATCAACAACTGAATATCCCTGTCTTATATGTGACCCATTCCCAACAGGAAGTCGCGCAACTGGCCGATCATTTGGTGATTTTGGCGGACGGTCTAGTGGTGGCGGAGGGGCCGGTGCCGGAAACGCTCTGCCGTCTCGACGTGCCAATGGCACAGGATAGGGAAGCGGCTACGGTATGGCAGGTGACCGTCCTTGAACAGGAAGCCCAATATCACTTAACGCGCGTCGGCTTTTCCGAAGGAACGCTCAGCCTACCGATGATAGATGCCGGCATTGGCACGCGGTTAAGACTGCAAATCTATGCTCGCGATGTCAGCATTGCCCTCGTGGCGCCGACAGCCACCAGCATACTCAACGTACTGCCGGCGACCATTACCGGCCTGACCGACGAACGCAACGGTCAATGCGTGGTGCGGTTACAGGTCGGAAATCAGGTATTGCTGTCGCACATCACCCAAAAATCGGCATTATTACTAGGGCTGCAGGTTGGCTTGACTGTTTATGCGCAAATCAAGGGTACATCGATATTGAATTAATTCTTATCAAGTCTTTGGCTAATCGCGGTACGCATTTATTGGCTTAAATCCTCTCGGTATTGCTCAATTTCAACGAATTCTCCATAGAGAGTCGAATTAATCACCCAGGAGCAAAAATAATTTCAAAGGCTGCTCTTTGGAAATGCACTGCAACCAAACCGCCGATAACACTCGACCTCCGTTGGATTTAGCACATCCACCACAACCGCATAAACCGCCGTCACTTCACTGGCTTGCTCCACGCGTTGGATGACATCGGCTAGATTTCCTAACATCAGCGTTTATCCGCCTTCAGCAGAAACCGTCGAAGAGCAAGCACAAGATCGCATCAGCCGCTTGAGTGCGATTGCACTGGATAATCTCAAGTCTTGTTGAATGCTGAAGATGAAGGATTGCGATTTAAGGTAATTCAAGTGCTCTTCGAAGTCTGCCCACCTTTTCCCGATCCTAGCGGGGGTGAGCGTCCAAAGTACCGACACAGACGACTTCCGCAGGCGTTGGTTGCTGTCGGGGGATGGTGTTCAAGAACAGATGCAGGAGGCTCTACAAACCCTCGAAGGCTTTTTAGCTGGCGAATTGTCGACTGAGGATGCTGAAGCCCTATTGGATATGGAAGACATCACCCCGGATGTCTCATTTCCGACAGTTCAAAGCTTGAGGGGTTTATTCGTGAATGGATAGGGTAAGGGATTAACCTTTGATTGCTCCCGGTAGAAAGGGCAAGCGATGAAAAATGTTGTACCGAAACAGCGTTTTTCTTATTCTTCAATCACTCATTTTCTAAGCCATTGATAAACTTGGTCGGGACGGCGGGACTCGAACCCACGACCCCTTGTCCCCCAGACAAGTGCGCTACCAGACTGCGCTACGCCCCGAAATTTATCGATTACGATTGCCGTCCTCAGGAAAGCAAGCCGCGCATGATACCATATTATTTACTTCAACAGTTCCAGAATATCTTCCAGCTCGCCTATCATTTGATGAATAAGCTGTTTGGTTCGTAACGAGTCTTCCTTGGCGTTGTCGCTTGCCAAGTGTGCTCTTGCACCGCCTATGGTGTAGCCTTGCTCATACAATAAGGCACGGATCTGCCTGATCAATAATACATCGTGGCGCTGATAATATCGGCGATTGCCGCGTCTCTTGACTGGGCTCAGTTCGGTGAACTCCTGCTCCCAATAACGCAGCACATGCGGCTTTACGCCGCATAAATCGCTGACTTCGCCAATGGTGAAATATCTTTTTGCCGGGATAACCGGTAATTCGTTGTTATTACTGGGTTCCAGCATACGATTCTACTCGAGCCTTTAATTTTTGACCGGTTCTGAAAGTCACTACGCGGCGCGGAGTAATCGGTATCTCCTCGCCTGTCTTGGGATTTCTGCCTGGGCGACCGCTTTTGTCGCGCAATTCGAATTTGCCGAATCCGGAGATTTTGACCTGTTCGCCGCTTTCCAGCGAAGTTTTGATCTCGTCGAAAAACAGCTCCACGATTTCTTTGGCTTCCCGTTTGTTTAAACCGAGATCTTCAAACAATCTTTCTGCAATATCTGCTTTTGTTAATGCCACAATCACTCCCTCAATTTTGCATTTAGCTTTGCCGCCAAAGCGTCTAATACCCTGCGAAATATAGCATCAATTTCCGACTCGGTGAGAGTTTGCGAAAATTCCTGCAAAATAAGACTTAAGGCCACACTTTTACAGCCCTCGGCAACGCCTTGTCCACGATAAATATCGAAAATCTGCGTGTCGCGGATCGCCGTTTCCCCGCAAGCCGCAATACAATCGATAATCGCGCTTGCCGACACGGCATCGTCAACGATCAATGCCATGTCGCGGCGCACGGATGGAAACTTGGATAAGGGCGCAAATTTGGGCACCGTTCTTTCCAACACCGATTCCTGGTTTAATTCGAACAAAAATACCGGATTATCAAAGCCAAGCTGTTTTTCCAGCGTCGGATGCAACATCCCCAGCAAGCCGATTGTCTCGCCTTCCGCATTAAGGATTTGCGCGGTTTGCCCCGGATGCAAGGCCGGATGTTGGCCAGGCTTGAAAACAGCCTGGGTTCCGGTCAATGCAAACAAAGCCTCGACATCGGCTTTGACATCGAAAAAATCGATATTTCTGGCTTTTTCGGCCCATTGCTCGGCGTTTACGCTACCCAATGCCACACCGGACAACATTTTGCGCTGCTGGATTTGACCATCTTGGTAAAAAAACCGCAAGCCCGCCTCAAAAAAACGCACCCGCGTTTGCTGGCGATTGATGTTGTAGAGCGCGGCATTCAGCAAACCGCACCACAAGGTAGTCCGCATGATCGCCAATTCCGAGGAGATCGGATTTTGAATGCGAATAAACTCGTCGCCGGGGGCAATGGCGTTTTGCATGGCTTCGTCGACGAAACTGTAGGTGATCGCTTCCTGATAGCCTCTATCGACCAAACAATCCTGCAAACGAGTCAAGGGCAACACGGCTTCCGGTGCCTTACCCAACGCCGAACGCATCAACAAACTGCTGCTGGGCAGATTGTTATAGCCGTAGATTCGGCCGATTTCTTCCAGCAAATCTTCTTCGATGGCAATATCGAAGCGAAAACCGGGCGGAGTCACTGCCCATCCGCCGTCAATCGGCGCAACCTGCATGCCCAAACCTTGGAACAAGGCATTGATCTCGTCGTTGCCGAAGCGGATGCCTAAGATTTTCTCGATGCGCTGACTGCGCAATTTAACCGGCAATCTGGCAGGAACCGCTTCCGGCGATCCGGCTTCATTGATCGGACCGGCGCTGCCGCCTGCGATAGAGACGATCAGCTGCGTCGCCCGTTCTATGGCTCTGTGCTGCAAATTAAAGTCGACACCTCGTTCGAAGCGGTGCGAGGAGTCGGTGTGCAATCCGAATTGCCTCGCCTTGCCGGCCACGTTAATCGGCGTGAAGAACGCACATTCCAGGAAAATATCTCGGGTTTCGCCGAACACCGCACTATCCTTGCCGCCCATCACCCCGGCCAAAGCCAAGGAATTTTGTTGATCGGCAATGACTAAGGCTTCGCCGTCCAGTTCGATAGTTTGATCGTTGAGCAGCAACAGGGACTCTCCTGCCCGGCTGCGCCTAACCACGATAGGCGCAGCCAATTTCCCGGCATCGAAGGCATGCAGCGGCTGCCCCAGCTCGATCAGTACATAGTTGGTGACATCGACTACCGGACTCAGGCTTCTAATCCCGCAACGGCGCAAACGCTCCTGCATCCATAGCGGCGTTACCGCATTAGGATCGATGTTTTTAATCAAGCGCCCCAGATAAACAGGACAAGCCTCGGCCGCTTCTACCTTGATATCCAGCGTTTCTTGATGCTCGACGGCGACAGTTTCAAAGGCCGGAACAGTGAACGGCAGTTTGTTCAGCACCGCCACTTCACGGGCCACGCCTTCGATGCTCAGGCAATCGGCACGGTTAGGTGTTAAACCCAGCTCGATGACATTGTCGTTGAGCATCAGATAATCGCGAATATCGGAACCGACCGGCGCATCGGCAGGCAATTCCATCAAACCTTCGGAAGTTGCGGCCAGCCCCAACTCCTTTTCCGAGCAAAGCATGCCGAACGACAATTCGCCGCGCAATTTGGATTCCTTGATTTTGAAATCGCCGGGCAACACCGCGCCGATCAAGGCCGCTGGAATCTTCAGGCCGGGCCTGACATTGCTGGCGCCACAGACGATTTGCAATGGTTCGGCTTGACCGACATTGACCTGACAGACTCTCAATTTGTCGGCATTGGGATGCTGGACGGTCGACAGCACTTCGGCCACCACCACGCCGCTGAATTCGGCGGCAACCGGTTGCACGGCATCGACTTCCAGGCCGGCCATGGTCAGTTGCGCCACCAGTGCGGCGGTATCGATCGGCGGATTGACCAGTTCCCTTAACCAGGCTTCACTTACTTGCATGATTCAATCCACCGTTACCTAAACTGTTGCAAAAATTTAAGATCATTTTCGAAAAACATTCTCAGATCGTTGATGCCGTAACGCATCATCGCCAGACGCTCCACGCCCATGCCGAACGCGAAGCCTGAAAACTCTTCGTTATCGATGCCGACCGACTTGAAGACTTCGGGATGGATCATGCCGCAGCCCCCGACTTCCAACCAGCCGGTTTGCTTACACACCCGGCAGCCTTGGCCGTCGCACATCACGCATGAGACATCGAATTCGGCCGAGGGCTCGGTGAAAGGAAAATAGGATGGTCGGAAACGGACTTCCACGTCTTTTTCGAAAAACGCTCGTAAAAACTCGAAAATAACGCCTTTCAAATCGCCGAAGCTGACATCGGCATCGACCAGAAAGCCTTCCACCTGATGAAACATCGGCGTGTGCGTCAAATCGGAATCGCAACGATACACTCGCCCTGGCGCAATCACTTTCAAAGGCGGTTTTTCGGATTCCATCACCCGGATCTGTACCGGCGAGGTATGAGTGCGCAACACCGTGTGGGCATCGAAATAAAAGGTGTCGTGCATGGCTCTGGCGGGATGATGCTCGGGAATATTGAGCGCGCCGAAGTTATGGTAATCGTCTTCGATTTCAGGGCCTTCCACCACTTCGAAACCGACGCCGGCGAAAATTTTGGCGATACGCCGCAAGGTGGTCGTGACGGGATGCAGGCCGGAAACGGACTGGCCTCTGCCCGGCAGGGTTACATCGACACATTCGCCGGCCAAACGGGCCGCAAGCTCTGCATGTTCCAGAACGATTTTGCGTGAGTCCAATGACTCTTGAAAGGAATTCTTGGCGTTATTGATGACTTGGCCGACGCTACGACGCTGCTCAGGGTCGAGGCTGCCGAGTTCTTTCATTTGTTGGGTAAAAACGCCTTTTTTACCCAGATAATTGACTCTTACCTGATCGAGCTGGTTAAGGTCATTAGCTTGCGCAAGCTCTTGCAATGCCTGCGTAACGATGTCTTCGATATTAATCGACACAACTCAGCTCACTATTAGTTATGTAATGGGGAAGAAGTCCAAAAGATAAGTAATCTGCCGACTCGGTCGATCAGAAAACTCTCCGCGAGTGCGGAGAGTCGGATTTGCCAAGCCTATCCGAAAACAGATAGGCTTGCAGCCTTCTTATGGTTTGCTTTGATTGGCGATGGCCACTTTGGCTATTTCGCCGAAAGCGTTGATATCGCGCACAGCCAGATCGGCCAAAACTTTGCGATCGATCGCAACATTGGCTTTGTTCAGGCCGTTGATCAGACGGCTGTAGGAAATACCGAACTGACGCGCAGCAGCATTGATACGCACGATCCACAAGGCGCGGAACGTACGTTTTTTCGCTTTACGGTCGCGGTAAGCATATTGGCCGGCCTTGATGACCGCTTGCTTGGCGACACGATAAACCCGGCTACGGGCACCGTAGTAACCTTTTGCCAGCTTTAAAATCTTTTTATGTCTTGCTCTAGCGGTGACGCCGCGTTTTACTCTAGCCATGTTCTACTCTCTTCAATAACGGTGACAAATCAACTGTACGGCAGCATACGCGCAACCAATGGCGTATCCGACGGATGAAGAATGGCTGTTTTACGCAGTTGTCTTTTACGTTTAGTGGATTTCTTGGTCAAGATATGACGCTTATGCGATTGCTTGCATTTGAATCCACCGGTTCCGGTTTTCTTGAAGCGCTTGCCGGCACCGCTATGGCTTTTCATTTTTGGCATTTGTTTTCTCCAATGATTATAAAGTTAAGTCCCTGAGATTAAACCCAGTGAGGCAAAATGCTTGGCCCCATTGAATTTTTGGCATTTTCGCAATGCCGATTGGCGGTTCCATCCTGAACCGCAAAGCCGTTTTAAGAGACGGCTAAAACTATTTTTTCTTTTTGGAACCCATCACCATCACCATCTGCCGGCCTTCCAGTTTCGGAAACTGCTCGACAGAGGCTATTTCTTCCAAATCCGTTTCGATACGTTTCAACAAGTCCATCCCCAACTCGCGATGAGTCAGCTCTCGGCCTTTAAATCGTACGGTGATTTTGGTTTTGTCGCCTTCATTAAGAAACTTGATCAAGTTGCGTAATTTGACCTGGTAATCCCCTTCTTCGGTACCGGGTCTGAACTTGATTTCCTTAATCTGGATTTGCTTTTGCTTTTTCTTGGCGGCTTGCAGTTTTTTATTTAACTCAAACTGATACTTGCCATAATCCATGACTTTACAAACGGGAGGATCGGCATTGGGCGATATCTCGACCAGATCCATATTCGCATCGTAGGCGAGCTGTAACGCTTCGTTTATTGAAACAACACCGACTTGTTCACCTTCAGCGCCTACAACCCGAACCCGCCTGGCGGTAATTTCGGTATTTAAGCGCGTTGCATCTTTTTTAGAGCTGATACCCTAATCCTCCACGTTATTATTATTTCCTGTCCGCAATCTCGTTTTTCAAACGTTCAATCAATTCAATGACTGACAGACTTCCAAGATCTTCGCCCTGCTGGCTTCGTAGCGTGACAGATTGATTATCCAATTCTTTGTCGCCGATAATCACAAGATACGGCACACGCTGCATGGAATGCTCGCGGATTTTAAAGCCTATCTTCTCATTTCTCAAGTCTATTTTGACCCTAAGGCCTTGTTTCTCAAGTTCCCGGCGAACCTGCTCGGCATAGTCGGCATGGCGGTCGGTGATATTCATCACCACCAATTGCACCGGCGCCAGCCATAACGGGAAGTTACCGGCATGTTGTTCGATCAGGATTCCGATGAAGCGCTCCAGCGAGCCCAGTATCGCCCGATGCAGCATCACCGGCACATGCCGGGCACTGTCTTCGCCGATATAAGTAGCGTCGAGACGCGCCGGCATCGAGAAATCAACCTGTATAGTACCGCATTGCCAGACCCGACCGATGCAATCTTTTAAGGAAAACTCGATCTTCGGCCCGTAGAAGGCGCCTTCGCCCGGCTGCAACTGCCAATCCAGCCCCTTGGTGTTCAGCGCCAATTCCAGGGCATTTTCGGCCTTGTCCCATACAGAATCATCGCCGACGCGATTTTCCGGCCGAGTAGACAGCTTGATGATCACTTCCTCGAAGCCGAAATCCTTATAGACTTCGAACAACAGATCGATAAAAGTCGCCACCTCGGACTGAACCTGATCTTCGGTACAGAAAATATGCGCATCGTCCTGAACGAAGTTTCGCACCCGCATCAGGCCGTGCAAGGTACCCGAAGGCTCGTTGCGATGACAGGAGCCGAACTCGGCCAGACGCACCGGCAAGTCGCGGTAGCTTTTGATGCCTTGGTTATAAATCTGGATATGACAAGGACAGTTCATCGGTTTGACCGCATAATCGCGGTTTTCCGAATTGGTGGTAAACATCATCGCACTGAACTTATCCCAGTGACCGGACCTTTCCCATAAACTGCGATCGACGATTTGCGGGGTTTTCACCTCGCCGTAACCGTTGACTCTGAGTTTTTCGCGGATGTATTGCTCAACCTGCTGATAAATCGCCCAACCCTTGTCGTGCCAGAACACCATGCCCGGCGCTTCTTCCTGGGTATGAAACAAATTCAGCGCCTTGCCGATTCTGCGGTGGTCGCGTTTTTCGGCTTCTTCCAGCCTATGCAGATAGGCCGCCAGTTCTTTGCCGTCGCCCCAGGCCGTGCCGTAAATGCGTTGCAGCATTTCGTTCTTGGAATCGCCGCGCCAATAAGCACCGGCAATTTTCATCAATTTGAAGGCTTTCAGCTTGCCGGTGCTGGGCACATGCGGGCCGCGGCATAAATCGGTGAAATCGCCCTGATTGTACAAGGAAAGATCTTCGTTAGCCGGAATCGAAGAGATAATCTCGGCCTTGTATTTTTCGCCCAAGCCTTCGAAAAAGCCGACCGCTTCGTCGCGCGACAACACAGAGCGACTGATGGCCGTGTCTTGCGCCGCCAATTCCTGCATTTTCTTTTCGATGGCCGCCAGATCTTCCGGGGTAAACGAACGCTCGTAGGCGAAATCGTAATAAAAGCCGTTTTCGATGACCGGCCCGATGGTGACTTGCGCTGTAGGAAATAATTGTTTGACGGCTTGCGCCAGCAAATGCGCCGTGGAATGCCGAATCACCTCGACGCCTTCTTCATCCTTGGCGGTAATAATCTGTAACCGAACATCTGTTTCGATCAAGGTACTGGCATCCACCAGCTTGCCGTCAACCTTGCCAGCCAGAGTCGCCTTTGCCAGACCGGAGCCGATTGATTTGGCAACATCCATCACTGTAAGGGCTTGATCGAATTGACGCTGAGAACCGTCGGGAAGAGTAATTACAGGCATTTTCGATTCCACAATAAAAAAAGCACCGTCATGCGGTGCTTTAGTGTTTGGTAGGCGCGAGTGGACTCGAACCACCGACCCCCACCATGTCAAGGTGGTGCTCTAACCAACTGAGCTACGCGCCTAAAGTCTATCGTTCGAGCCGTGCATTATAGCGACTTAATCCTATTACGCAAGCTTTTTCTACCAAGACAATTCAAACCCCTCGACAAACAAGCCCGGAAGAGCGAAAGGCATGGGCTAGATAGCCTGCTTGATGCGAATCAGAGCATTTTCCAGATTACTCATGCTGGTCGCGATTGAAATCCGGATATGGCCAGGACAGCCGAACGCCGAACCCGGCACCAAGGCGACACCTGCTTTTTCGATCAGATATTCGGCAAATTCCAGATCGTCGCTAATACCATCGAGTTTTGCCAGCAACTTCTCGACATTGGGAAACACATAAAAAGTACCGTCGGTAGGTAGGCATTCGATGCCATCTATCTTGTTGAGTTCGGCGACAACAAAGTCGTGGCGCTTCTTGAATTCGACCAGCATGTTATCGATGCAGGCCTGGTCGCCGTTCAGCGCCTCCTCGGCCGCAACCTGAGAAATCGAAGTCGGATTGGAGGTGCTTTGCGACTGAATAATGCACATCGCATCGATCAGCGCCGCCGGACCCGCCGCATAACCGATGCGCCAACCGGTCATAGAATAGGCTTTGGATACCCCATTGAGAACGATGGTACGCTCGTAAAAATCGGGATTGGCATTGAGAATATTGACGAACTCGCCCTTATTCCAAAGGATATGCTCGTACATGTCATCGGTGGCGACCAACACGTGAGGAAAGTCACGCAAGACTTCGCCCAGCGCCTTCAATTCGTCCAGCGAGTAGGCGGCGCCAGTGGGATTGGACGGACTATTGATCACCAGCAAGCGGGTTTTAGCGGTAATCGCGTTACGCAGTTGTTCCGGAGAAATCTTGAAGCCTTGCGCCTGCCCGGCCTCTATGATTACCGGCACGCCGTCCGCCAGCAATACCATATCGGGATAAGACACCCAGTAAGGCGCGGGAATAATGACTTCATCGCCAGGATTTAACAAAGCTTGCGCCAAGTTGAAGAAACTTTGCTTGCCGCCACAGGACACCAGAATCTGATTGGGCTGATAGTCGAAACCGTTGTCTCTTTTGAACTTCTGGATAACGGCTTTCTTAAGACCGGCAGTGCCGTCGACTGCCGTGTATTTAGTGAAACCTTTGTTAATCGCATTGATTGCCGCCGACTTAATATGCTCGGGCGTATCAAAATCGGGTTCGCCGGCGCCCAGACCTATGATGTCGTTGCCGGCCGCGCGCATGGCCGCGGCTCTGGCGGTAATCGCCAAAGTTGGAGATGGTTTAACCGCTTTAACTCTGTTGGACAGTGTAATGCTCATGATTCCTCGGTCGAAATTTCACTCAAATGGCCGTCATTATACGGCATAACTGAAAAATCGCCTTACCCCATAAAGCAAATTACCGACGCCAAGAACTGTGCAGTGTCCACTGCCAACTCCGACAATCAGTCCACCCGCAGCCATAATCCCCTGCAAACCTCTCAAAGCCGGTAAAATACCCATAAAATCGATATTGCGTTCAGTACAACATCCACCTAATCGTCATGCCCATCTCTTTTCCACGCTTGTTCACCCGAGCCGTCTGGCTCAAAGTTCATCTATATCTGGCACTGAGCCTAGGCCTGCTGTTTGCACTGATGGGCGTAACCGGCAGCCTCAGCATCTACCGCGAGGAATTGGATGAGCTGTTCAACCCGAAACTGGTGATCGATCAAACGCAAGACCCAATGCTGTCGCCGGATAAAATCATCGCCGCCGTGCGTGCCGCCCATCCCGACCGGCATGGCGTCTGGACGCTGGAAATGCCACGCACGGCGCGCGGTACGATCACGGCCTGGTTCGAAAAACCCCGAGAGACCTTCGACGAATTTTATGCGCCCTTGATGGTATCGGTGAATCCTTATACCGGCGAAGTGATAGACAGCCGTTTTTGGGGGCAAACCCTGACTACCTGGCTGCTGGATTTGCATACTCAGCTGCAGATGGACGGTTTCGGCCGCAATACGGTGGCAGCGCTGGCTGTACTGCTGATGCTGTCGGTCGGCAGCGGGCTGTATTTGTGGTGGCCGGGCTGGCGGCAGTTGCGACAGGCGTTTAGCGTTCGAAGCGATGCCGGACTGATGCGCTGGCTGTTCGACTTGCATAGGCTGCTGGGCTTTTTTAGTGCCGGGCTATTGATACTGCTGGCTTTTACCGGTTTTCACCTGGCTTATCCGCCACTACTGGAAACCCTCACCGCCTCGGCGGGAATGGGACACGGCGACGAAGGCCCCAATGTCCGCAGCACCGCAATCCCCAACGACAGGCCGGTCAGCCTTGCCGAAGCGGTGCTGGTGGCGCGCGGACCGTTTTCCAGCTCGGAAGTCCGGCGCATCAGTACGCCGCTGGGCGACACCGGCACTTATCGCATCAATCTTCGCCAGCGTAACGAAATCAACCAGCATCATCCGATCACCATGGTCTGGGTGGATCGCTGGAGCGGCCAGATTCGCGATGTCCGCAATCCCGGCAAATTCACCGCCGGCCAATCTTTTACAACGTGGCTGTGGCCCTTGCACACCGGCGAAGCCTTCGGCGCCGGAGGCCGGTTTTTATGGTTTATCGTGGGCCTGATGCCGCTGTTGCTGTATGCCAGCGGTTTGCTGCATTGGCTATATCGTCGCGGTGCGATCAAGGATAGGCCGGTCGATTTTTCGGGATTACGACAAGCGTCTACCGCACTACTAGAAAAAGCCTATCGAATCGCCGTTAAAACACTGGTTTCACTGCAGCCAGTATTAACGGCCACAAAAAAACACATTGGCAAAGCAAAGCAGCAGATCAAGCCTTGGCTCAAGTCCATCCGGCGCAATTTTTAGCCGGAAATTGTCTCAACCTCACCGTGCCTATCGATCTTTGACGGATTTAAAGTCCAAACCGAACTTGCCCAAAAACTGAATCAAGCGATGACTATCGTTACCGGACGCCTTATTCAATCGGCTGACATTGAACAGCTTGCGGCCGGCCTCGGCGGCGGTTTGCGAGGCTTGGCAAATTTGAATCACATTAGCTAACTGCATCCGATCGAACAAATCGACAGGCCGATCCAATAATAACTCAACGACAGCGGTAGCGCTTTGGGTAGACTGTCGCCAGTCCCGGCGCAAACGGCCGATCTCCTCATCCACGCCATCCAGGTTTATCCGTCCGCCATCGGCCAACGTCGCCATCCGGATGATGCTGGCGTTCAAGTCGCGAAAATTACTATTCCAGCTAGCTTCGGCGGATTTGGCAAAAGCCAGATAGCGCTCTCGGGCTTGCTTGTTAAAACTCACCAAGGTATTGGATTTCTGACTGAATTTTTCCAATTCGTAATTGATGTTGGCATCCAGATCTTCCAGCCGCTGCTGAAGCGACGGCAAACGATACGACCACAAATTGATGCGCGCCAACAAATCTTCCCGAAACCTGCCCTGCTCGACCAACTGGAACAGATCGCGATTGGTGCCGGCGATCAACTGGAAGCGGCTACCGGTTTCCCGGTCGGCGCCCAACGGCATGAAACGTTTGTCTTCGATGGCCCGCAATAGCATGGCCTGTTCGTCCAAACCCAGTTCGCCGATTTCGTCCAAAAACAGCATGCCATTATCAGCCTCCGCCAACAGGCCTTTACGAGCACTCATGGCGCCGGTAAACGCACCTTTGACATGCCCGAACAGCGCCGACATGGCATTATCGCCGCGCAAGGTGGCGCAATTGACCTCCACCAAGCCGCCCGGAAACTGACCGCGCCTTTTCTTAAGCTGATAGATACGCTTGGCCAGTTGCGACTTGCCGGAACCGGACGGTCCGGTCAGCAAAATGGGCTCCTGGGAGCGCAGAGCCACTTTTTCCACCTGCTCTATCATTTTATTGAACGCCGGATTGCGGGTTTCGATACCTCCCTTCAGATAATGAGCGCCTTCCTGATGCTCCCTGGAAAAGCGCGAAGCAATCTGGTCGTATTGGGATAAATCCAGGTCTATGATTTGATATTGCCCCGCCGCCGATTCGTCGCGTGGCGGCGAGGTTTGAATCAGCCGTCCAGGCAGATAATGCGCCTCGGTGAGCAAATACAAACAGATCTGAGCGACATGAGTGCCGGTGGTGATATGCAGCAAATATTGTTCGTTTTCCACGTCAAACGCATAGCCGCGAGCAAAGTCCAGCAACTCGGCATAAACGCTTTCGAAATCCCAAGGGTCGGCCAGATTGACCCCGTGATATTTGACCTCGGTTTCCGGCGACACGGTTTTGATGTCCCGGCTTAATTGATCGGCGATGTTTTGATAACGCGGCTGAAACAGCAATTCCAGGCGATCGACGAGCAAATCCTCATGCTGACACAGCGACAAGGTCGGCCGCCAACGCTGCCAGCGCTTGCTGTTGAAGCCGCGATTGTCCAGCATGGTGCCCAGCAGACTAATGACGACGGTTTTCATGCTATTTATTTCGATAAATTGCTATTCAATAAGATAACAATCACTATAGCTCACAGCCCGAAAAACCACCGCAAAAACCTATAAATTGTTGATATTAAAAAGAACGATGCGTTAGCGTCAAAACTGGCACCGGCTTTGCACTATCGCTATTGCAAACCATCAACAAGGAACTACCATGACTCAGCAAAACTATGAAGTCACTCAAGCCGCCGGCGGCGTACCGATCAAAACCTGGACCCGCGGCGTCGCTTTCGAAGACGAAGCCCGCCAGCAATTAATCAATCTGTCGAGACTGCCCTTCATTCATAAATGGATCGCGGCGATGCCGGACGTGCATCTGGGTAAAGGCGCCACCATCGGCAGCGTGGTGCCGACCTTGAACGCCATCATTCCGGCGGCGGTCGGCGTGGATATCGGCTGCGGCATGATGGCGGTGAAAACCGAAATCCGCGCCGAACAATTGCCCGATTCCTTGCGCGACGTCCGCCACGCCATCGAGCGCGCGGTGCCGCACGGCCGGGAAATGCAACGTAACCGCGGCGGCCGCGACAAAGGCGCCTGGGGCCAACTGCCCGACGACGTGACCTTGGCCTGGCGCGAATTGGCCGAGCCATTTCAGCGCTTGTGCGAACAGTATCCACTATTAAAAAACACCAACAACGTCAATCACTTGGGAACGCTAGGCACCGGCAACCATTTCATCGAGGTCTGCCTGGACGAAAGCGACGCGGTGTGGGTGATGTTGCATAGCGGTTCGCGCGGCGTCGGCAACCGTATCGGTACCCATTTCATCGAACTGGCGCAACAGGAAATGCTGCGCTGGCAGATTCAGTTGCCGGACCGCGACCTGGCTTATCTGCCGGAAGGCTCGACCTACTTTGCCGACTACGTGCAGGCAGTGGAATGGGCGCAGCACTTTGCCCGCATCAACCGGGAACTGATGATGCAACATACCTTGCAGGCGCTGTCGGCAACGCTGAACCTGAATTTCGAAGCCCGCGTCGCGGCGGTGAATTGCCACCACAATTACGTCAGCCGCGAATACCACTACGGTAAAAACGTGCTGGTCACCCGCAAGGGCGCGGTGCGCGCCGGCCTGGGGGAATGGGGCATCATTCCCGGCAGCATGGGTGCAAAATCCTTCATCGTCCGCGGCCTGGGTAACGAAGAAAGTTTTTGCAGCTGCAGCCACGGCGCCGGCCGGGTGATGTCACGGACGGCGGCAAAAAAGCTGGTGTCCGTCGAACAGCATATCGCCGCCACCGAGGGCGTGGAATGCCGCAAGGACCAGTCGGTTATCGACGAAACGCCGTCCGCCTACAAGCCCATCGAACAGGTGATGCAGGCGCAAAGCGATCTGGTGGAAATCATGCACACTTTAAAGCAGGTGGTTTGTGTCAAAGGTTAACGACATTATTGAGATCGACGGCAGCCAGGGCGAAGGCGGCGGCCAGGTACTGAGAACGGCCTTGTCGCTGGCCGCCTGCCAGGGAAAAGCCGTGCATATCCGTCACATCCGCGCCGGCCGTAAAAACCCCGGCCTGATGCGCCAGCATCTGACTTGCGTCAAGGCCATTGCCGAGATTTGCGATGCGGAAGTGAAAGGCGCGACGATAGGCTCCAAAGCCGTGGAATTCGTCCCCGGCAACCTCCAAGCCGGGGATTACCGCTTCGCGGTGGGCAGCGCCGGCAGCAGCACGCTGGTGTTCCAGGCCGTGTTGCCCGCCCTGCTGCTGGCCGGCAAGCCGTCACGGCTGACGCTGATCGGCGGCACCCACAATCCGCTGGCGCCCAGCTTCGATTTTATTCAACAGGCCTTCTTGCCGGTGCTCCGGCAAATCGGCTGCGAGTTCGATGCCACGCTGGAGCGCTACGGCTTCTATCCAGTCGGCGCCGGCCAGTGGACGATTGCGATCACGCCGCCAGCCGCATTCGATAAGCTGAAGCTTGAACAACGCGGGAACTTGTTATCGGCTAGTGGGCAATGCCTCAGCGCCGGGATTCCGGGCCATGTGGTGACCAGGGAAAAACAACAGTTGCTGAAGCGGTTGAAATGGCCGGACGACAGCATCAGTCTCGCCCAGGTGGAGTCGCTAGGCCCCGGCAATAGCGTGATCCTCACACTGAGTTATCCGAAAATCGTCGAGGTACTGGAAAGCCATGGCGCGCTTGGTATCAGCGCCGAACGGGTGGCGAACGACGCCGTCGATCAACTGCGCCGCTACCTGGATTTCGGCGCGCCAGTCGGCCAACATCTGGCCGACCAACTACTGCTGCCACTGTGCCTCGCCGCGGGCGGATCGTTCGTCACCGGGCCACTCACCGAGCACTTCAAAACCAATGTTGCCGTCATTAAACAGATGCTGGATGTCGACATTTCTGCCGAGGAAATCGAACCAAAACGCCAGTGGCGGATTAAGATAAATGGCAGCGCGGACAAACTCGGCAAGCAATAGCCCCTTAGAACTTACTTTCGCTTGCAACTCCCGAACATGGATTTAGCGAAGGCCGAAGAAACCGGCCGACACAGGGCTTTTGATGCTTACAGGCAGACTCAAAAGCCGAGATTGTCTCGGCTTGATGCGATTACAGCAGCGATTCAGCCAGCGCGACAACCTCGCCTTCATCGATTTCGGCAATTGAAAAGTCGTTTTTATCGAGTTTAAAAGGATTAACCTGAGAAGGCGACTTCAGCACCTTGTTGATACCGGTCTGATAGACGCGGCTGACCGGCGTCGGCCCGAACAGCGTGATAGAAGGACGATTCAAGCCCCAAGCCATGTGGGTGGGACCGGTATCGTTGCCTATCACCAGATGCATTTTGGCAATCAGCGCCTTAAGATCGTTGAGACTCAAGCGAGGCAGCACCAGGGCATCACTGCGTTGCGCAATCCATTCGGCCGTTTGCCGCTCTTGGTCGCTGCCCCAGCAAATCAAACAGTTGGCATTCAATTCCCGCACGACTTGTAGATATTTCTCCTTGGGATAATTGCGGCTAGGCCAGGTGGAACCGATCACCAATAACACATGGGATTGAGCCGCCGGCAGATAATCGTCTAACGACTGCTCCGGTGCCTGGTAAAACAGAAACGATTGCTTGTCGACAATCTGTTCGCGGCCGACCTGAATACCTAGCGGTTGAGTCAACACCGCAACGTTGCGGTCTATGGTGTTGGCATCGTATGGATAAGCAACGGTTTGGCCATACATCCAGGCCGCGGCCTTTTCTCGGATGGAGTTTTTGTCGAAACCTGCGCAATGACCGGATAGCAACCTCGCCACCAGCGCGGATTTGATCAAACCTTGAGCATCGATAACCAGATCATAACCGTTGCCTGCATAGCGCCTGATGCTCGCTATTTCCCGAAACACACCGGCCTTGTCGGTTTTCAAGGCTTTTAAATTCACGGTCAAGATCCGGTTAATATCCGGATTATCAGCCAACAATCCGGCGAAACGCTGCTCCACCAACCAGTCGATCTCGATGTCAGGCCGGGCTGCCTTGATGAATTGCAGCGCCACCATCGCATGCACGATGTCGCCTAGTGCCGAAAGTTTGACGATGGCGATTTTCATGCTAGGTTAAACATCGAGCGCCGCCAGAACTTGCGCCGGCGCGATGTCGGTCAGACACCGTGTATGTCCCAGCGGGCATTCGCGCTTGAAACAGGGCGAGCAATCCAGATTCAAACTAATCACCTCGGCCTTCTCATGCAGCGGCGGGGTAAAGCCCGGATCGGAGGAACCGTAGACGGCAACCAGTTTTTTATCCAGCGCCGCCGCGACATGCATCAGCCCGGAATCGTTGCTGACCACCGCATCGGCTAGCGACAGCAAATCCACGGCTTCCGCCAGAGAGGTACTGCCGGCGAAATTGCGGCAAATGCCGCCGGATAGCCGATTAATTTGTTCGGCAACGGCCTGGTCCTTATCCGACCCGAATAGCCAGACCTGCCAACCCTGAGCCTGCTTTTGCCGGGCGACTTCGGCGTAATGCTCGGCCGGCCAGCGTTTGGCCGGGCCGTATTCGGCGCCGGGGCATAAGGCCAGGATTTTAGTGTCGATGTTTATTTGGAATGTCTGGCGAACCCGCTGTTGCTGTTCGGCACTGATGCTCAGCTTGGGAAAAGCATAGGCCGGCGCCTGCGAAGCACCTTCCGGCAAACCCAGTGCCACGAAACGCTGAACGGTCATCGTCAGCCGTTTTTTGTCGAGCCGGCGGGCGTCGTTCAGCAAGCCCCAACGCAGTTCACCGAGAAAACCGGTACGCTTGGGGATGCCGGCAAAAAACGGAATCAATGCCGACTTCCAGGAATTGGGCAGCACGATGGCTTGATCGTAATGTTGGATTTCCAACTGTTTGCCGATCTTAAAGCGGCTGAGCAGATCGAATTGGCCATGCCCCAACGGCATCGCAATACCTTGATGAACTTCCGGCATACGCTCCAGCAAAGGCAGCGACCAGGCCGGGGCCAGCACATCAATACGGCAATCGGGGTGTTGGTGTTTGAGGGTGATGAACAGGCTTTGCGCCATCACCATGTCGCCGACCCAGGACGGGCCGACGACCAGGATTTTATAAGGCTGCTGCGACACTTAGGAAACGAGCGTCAACCATTCCTTGTGGTCAGCGCGGCGGCCGTTGACGTAATCGAAATACAAGGCTTGCAGTTTTTCGGTGACCGGTCCGCGGCTGCCGGAACCGATGTCGCGATTATCGTATTGACGAATCGGCGTGACTTCGGCGGCGGAACCGGTGAAGAAGGCTTCGTCGGCAACATAGACTTCGTCGCGGGTGATACGTTTTTCGATGACTTCGAAACCTTGTTCGCGGGCGATGGTGATCAAGGTGTCGCGGGTGATGCCTTCCAAGGCCGAGGTGGTTTCCGGCGTATAAATCTTGCCATTGCGAACGATGAACAGGTTTTCGCCACTGCCTTCGGCGGCAAAACCTTCGTGATCCAGCAACAGGGCTTCGTCGTAGCCGGTGGACAAAGCTTCCTGCAAGGCCAGAATCGAATTGATGTAGTTGCCGTTGGCCTTGGCCTTGCACATGGTGCTGTTGACATGGTTGCGGGTGTACGAAGACGTGCGGATGCGGATGCCTTTTTCCATGTTTTCCGCGCCCAGATAAGCGCCCCAGGTCCAGGCGGCAACCATCACGTGCACTTTCAGGTTATCGGCGCGCAAGCCCATGCCTTCGGAACCGAAGAAGCACATGCTGCGAATATAAGCAGTGTCCAAGTTATTCTTGGCGACGGCATCGCGATGGGCCTGATTGATTTCGTCCTTCGAAAACGGCATTTTCATGTTCATGATATGCGCGGAACGATATAAACGGTCGGTGTGCTCGGCCAATTTGAAAATCGCGGTGCCGTTGTCGGTCTTATAGGCGCGTAAACCTTCGAATACGCCGCAGCCGTAGTGTAGGGTGTGAGTCAGCACATGCACTTTCGCATCGCGCCATTCAACCCATTGCCCATCCAGCCATATCCAACCGTCTCTGTCATCCATCGTTTTCATTGTCTAAACCTGTTTATTTGTCTCTGATATTGGTGAGTCGGGCGGGCCCGATCCGGCCCGCCATGCGAAGAATTGTACTATAAACCCATATCCACATTAAGCATGCGGATATAGCGGCCGATCAGGCCTCCATGTGTTTTTTCAATTCCTTGGGAATGGAAAACACCACTTTTTCTTCGATACCCTTGTTTTCTCTGACCATGGTGGTCTCGCCACCCCATTCCCTGAGTTGGTTGATCACTTCCTGGACCAGCACTTCCGGCGCGGAAGCACCGGCGGTAACGCCGACCACATTGATACCTTCGAACCAGTTTTTATCCATATCCCGGTAGGTATCGATCAAATGAGCCGGCTTACCCAACTGCTCGGCAATTTCGCGCAGACGATTGGAATTTGAACTGTTCGGCGAACCGACCACCAGGATCAGATCGGAAATGCCCGCCAAATCGTGTACCGCATCTTGCCGGTTTTGAGTGGCGTAGCAAATATCGTCCTTTTTCTGCTCCTTGATCGACGGAAACTGAGCCCGCAAGGCATCGACCATCACCTTGGTGTCGGTCATCGACAAGGTGGTTTGCGTCACGTAAGCCAGATTGCCGGGATTATTGACCTTAAGGTTTTTGACGTCTTCCGGGGTTTCCACCAGATAAATATCGCCGTGTTCGGTGCATTTATCGTACTGCCCCATGGTGCCTTCCACCTCGGGGTGGCCGGCATGGCCGATCAGTATCACCTCTCTATCCTGCTTGGCATGCTTGGCAACCTGCATATGCACCTTGGTCACCAGCGGGCAAGTGGCGTCGAAAACCGTCAATTTACGTTCTTCCGCTTCTTTCTGCACCTGCTTGGAGACGCCGTGAGCACTGAAAATCAGATACGAACCTACCGGCACATCGCTCAAGTCTTCGATAAAAATTGCGCCCTTCTCTTTCAAGCCGTCGACCACCGTGCGATTGTGTACGACCTCATGGCGCACGTAGATTGGCGCGCCGAAGGTATCGATGGCTTGATCGACAATTTCAATGGCCCGGTCAACGCCGGCACAGAATCCACGAGGGTTAGCGAGTACAATTTGCATATTCTTGAGTATTTTACTAGGTTAAGACGAAGCGATTTTAATCCAATTTTGTTTCCGAGACGATAATTCCGTCGCTATCGGCATACAAATAATGATCTTTCTTGAAGTTGACGCCGGCAAAGGTGATCATCACATCGCGCTGTCCCTGATCGTGCTTACGGCTGCGCAACGGGTGGGTGTTCAAGGCCATCACGCCGATGGGTTGTTGACCGATGAATTCGGAACCGCGTATGCAGCCGTAAACGATAATCCCCTGCCAGCCATTATCCACCGCCAAACTGGTCAGCGTATCGCCCAATAAGGCACAGCGCCGCGAGCCGCCGCCGTCGATCACCAATACTCGGTCGCTAACCTTTTCTTCCAGCGTTTCACGCACCAGGGTATTGTCCTCGAACACCTTCAGGGTGGTAATCAGGCCGCTGAACTGGCGCTTATTGCCAAACAATCTGAACAGCGGCTCGGCAATCTGGAAATTATCCTGCTCGGAAAACCGGTCGCATAAATCGGCGGTATGGAATGTCATGACTTTCCTCTCAGGGCTTTAGAAATAGCGCGCCAGCAAACCGTATCGGCAATCGGCATTCGGCAACGGTATACGCACTTCATAGCCACCGCCGGATGCTTCCTGCATGGCGTTGCCATATTTGTCGAACATGGTGTCGACGGTAATGTCCTGATTGCCGCCGGGCAAGATCAGTTCCAGCTTGTCGCCGACCGTGAACTTGTTCTTGACGTCGACATCAGCCAGGCCGGTGTCTGCATCGTAAGCGGTGATTTCCCCGCAAAACTGTTGCTGATGGCTTTTCGAATACCCGGAAATATAATTCTGGTGCTCGTGGGTATGATGACGCTGATAAAAACCATCGGTGTAGCCGCGGTTGGCCAGATTATCCAAGATACCCAGCAACTCCGGCTGAAACGGCCGTCCGGCCAGCGCATCGTCGATGGCCTGCCGATAAGTTTGCGCGGTGCGGGCCACATAAAAATGCGATTTTGTTCGGCCTTCGATTTTAAGGCTGTCGATACCGATTTCCACCAGACGCTGCACATGTTCGATGGCTCTCAAGTCCTTGGAATTCATGATGTAGGTGCCGTTTTCGTCTTCCATCACCGGCAGCAATTCGCCGGGACGGCCTTCTTCTTCCAGAAAATAAATATTGTCGGCCAATGGATGGCGCTCGGCACCGCCACAACTGGCGGTATTCAACTGTTGATTGATGTCGTTCATCGACAGCACGGCACTGTCGCCCAGCACATAGTCACCCTCGGCATTTTCCTGAGCCGGTTTGGTGTCGTACTTCCAGCGGCAGGAATTGGTGCAGGTGCCCTGGTTGGGATCGCGATGATTGAAGTAACCGGACAACAAACAGCGTCCGGAATAGGCGATACACAACGCACCATGCACAAACACTTCCAATTCCATGTCCGGGCATTGCTGACGGATTTCGGCGATCTCGTCCAGCGACAATTCCCGCGACAGGATCACCCGTTCCACGCCCATGCTCTTCCAGAATTTGACGCTGGCATAGTTGACGGTATTGGCCTGCACCGACAGATGTATCGGCATATCCGGCCATTGCTCGCGAGTCATCATGATCAAGCCCGGATCGGCCATGATCAAGGCATCCGGCCCCATGGCGATAACCGGCGCCATGTCCTTGACGAAAGTTTTGATCTTGGCGTTGTGCGGAATCACATTCGCTGCCAGAAAGAATTTTTTGCCTAGTTGATGGGCTTCGGCTATGCCTTTGGCCAGATTGTCGGCCATAAAATCATTATTGCGGACCCGGAGGCTGTAGCGCGGCTGTCCGGCATAGACCGCATCGGCGCCAAATGCAAAAGCGTAGCGCATGTTACGGATAGTACCGGCGGGGGAGAGAAGTTCGATATGTTTCATGAATGTGTTCAATAACTGCAAGTTGCAGTATTTTAACACTTAATACGGCGCTGTTGCCCGCAAGCGCAAATTAAACAAACGCTTGCGGGTGAATGCAGACAAGGGCGGTAAAACCGCCCTTGGTTTGGACAGGCTTAAGGATTGGGACCGATAGGGGTAACAGCAACGATAGCTGCGTTTCCTGCAGCGACACCGGCACCGCATTCAGGATGGCCGAAACCGCCAGCGCTTTTACCGGTAACAGGATCCAAATCATAAATAATGTTGTCGCCGGTTACTCCGGAAAGACCTGCAGGCACATTATCCAGTTTCAAGGTATCGCGCACACGCCAGGCGATATTGTGATCCGCGCATGAAGTGTCGCCGCTGACACCAACCGCGCCTACCAGTTTGCCGCTTGCATTATATAACGCCAAACCGCCACCGAAGACGTTGACACCGCCCACTCTGCGGCCAGTCATAGGATCGTCTTTTCTACCGAATTTTTTAGAGTTGCCGGCATAAGCCCAATTGGTATCGACCGGGTTGCTGTGTTGCAAACCGAACAGACTGCCGCCGGGTTGAGTCGCGGCATATAGATTGGCTGTCGACAACGCCAAACCATCCAATGCACCCGTTGCCGGATTAGCGCCATCGGTCAAACTGAAAGCATTGGCGGTGTAGGCTTTTTGAGCCGAAATCACCCGACTGCCCAGCCATTGCGCATTCAAGCCGGTACCGGATTTGGCGACCGCGCAAACGATGCCGTTCGCATTAACTACTGAAGCCCACATATGAAAACCCAAGCCTCCGTTAGGTTGGGCCTGCGCTAATTTAATGGCACTTTCCAGCGCGGTTTGACTTACTGGACAAGCGCGCTCCGCTTTATCGTCCTTATCATCCTTATCCGCAAATGCAACACTTGAAGTTGCCAATGCAAAAATCGATGCACAAAGTAATAATTTTTTATTCATAATTTCACCTGGTTGCTGTTTATTTATTTAGAAACTATGGAGATATTTACAAGAAACTTCCAATTTTCAAAAGCTTGTAAGACTAACCTCACAAACGGGGCGGATTTTAGTCGCTAGGACCACACAAGGTCAACTGAACAAAAGTCCTACATCATTCTCCTCATTTAAATTTAAAAACAATGAAAATCACAAAAATACTACTCTGCTTAACGATTTGCGGACTGATTATCTACGGCGCTTATCAACCTCAAACAAAGCAATGGATTATCGATGCTTACCAACAGCTAACCAGCGACGGCACCAGCATGGGCTCCGACAATAAACCGGCAGCACCCAAGCCTATTCCCGACAAAGCTCAGATCGACTTCCTGTTGCAGCAACAGTATCAAAAATCGCTGAACCAACAACCGGAAGAAGACGAACTAAGCGACAGCGAGAGATTACAAATGCTGGAAGATGCGCTGCATGAACTGGATACCGCGGAAGATGAGTCTGACCGGGAACTGGCGGTCATGACGCTGGGCGAACTGCATAGCGCGGAAGCCAGACAAGGCATCGTCACCGCCTTGCACGACGAATCGAAGCTGGTCGTCAGTCAAGCCATTCGCCAGATCAACAAATGGCCGGACGCCGCGAGTCGTACCGAAATGCTGTTGACCGCACTGGGCAGCAATAATGAGGAGATTGTCGAAGAGACCCTGCTGGCTATTAACGATGTCGACGATAAAAGACTGATAGCCCGCCTAAAGCAGCTATCCAAACACGCCAACCCCGACATCCGCGAGGCAGCCAATCTGGCGCTGAATCTGGCACCATAGCCGTAAAGAATTTAAAACCAGAATCTCAGGACGATGGCAGCGAATATCCCGGCGACGACATCGTCAATCATGATGCCGAAACCGCCCTCGACGTGCCTATCCAGCCACCTGATCGGCCAAGGCTTGAATATGTCGAACAACCTGAATAGCGCAAAACCGGCCAGCAAACTCTGCCAGGAAAAAGGCAGCCAGCACATGGTAATCAAAAAACCGGCAATCTCATCCCAGACGATGCCGCCGAAATCGTGAACATCCAGTTTTTTGGCGGCTCGGTCGCAAATCGATATCCCTAACACGATGCTTAGCACGGTAACCGCCAGGTAAATCCGGCTATCGGCCTGCATCAGCGCTAAATAAATGGGTACGGCGGCAACGGTGCCCAATGTGCCTGGCATTTTTTTGGACAATCCGGAGCCGAAACCAAACGCCAGCAGCAATACCGGGTCCTTGACGATTTGCAACGCGGTCAGCCGGCTATTGCCGTAATGCTCTCTAAGAAAAATGCTCAAAACCCTTCGCCTCAAGAATATCCAGACTCCCGGCCCGGCTGATACGCAGCCCCGGCTCGGCTTCGATGACGCCGACCCGATAATAGCCGGCCGGCAATTGTTGGCTCATCTCGGCGGAAACGGTAAAACACAATTCGTAATCGTCGCCGGCAGTCAACGGCATCCGCCAATCGCCGCTAGTCTCAACGTAATCCCGCACTTCAGCAGACAACGGCAGACATTCCCACTGCAGACAGGCGCCGACGCCGCTTTTTTCCAGAATATGTCCCAAATCCGCGGCCAGACCGTCGGAAATGTCGATGCAGGCATTGGCAATACCCCGTAGCGCCAAGCCTTCGGCAACACGGGGTTGCGGTTTGTTGAAGCAGTTCAATGCGGGCTCGGCATTGGCACAAACATAACCTTGTTTGATTTTTAAACCCAGGCCGGCATTGCCGATCTGTCGGGTAACATAGATCAGATCGCCGACCTTGGCGGAAGAGCGCAACAACGCTCTACCCTGCGGCACTACGCCCATCGCCTGCACCGTCAATGTCAAAGGCCCCGAGGTGGTATCGCCGCCAATCAGATCGACCTTATATTGGCGAGCCAACTTCAGAAAGCCGCTGGAAAAGGCTTGCAACCAGCCTTCATCGACTCTTGGCAGCGTCAAAGCCAAGGTCACCGCAAACGGCTCGGCACCCATCGCCGCCAAATCGCTCAGATTGACCGCCAGCAATTTATGGCCAAGCAGCTCAGGATCGGCATCGGCAAAAAAATGCACGCTTTCCACCATGGTATCGGTGGTCGCTGCCAACTGACAGCCAGCCGGAATGGACAACAACGCGCAGTCGTCGCCTATTCCCAACTGGTTAAATGGATGCCGAGGCACATCTACAGCGAAATAGCGGCGGATCAGATCAAATTCGGCAACCGCCATCAGTTTTGCGGTTTCGCCCGTTTGGCGGCTATTTCCACCGCACGTTGCTTTTGCGAGACCTTATCCAGGATACCGTTGACGTATTTGTGGCTGCCTTCGGCGCCAAAATCCTTGGCCAGATTGACGCCTTCGTTGATGATCACCTTGTACGGCGTCTCCAAACGATAGATCAGTTCATACGCACCGATGCGCAGGATCGCCCGTTCGACCGGATCGATTTTCTCCACCGGCCTATCGACAAACTCGGTTAGCGCAGCATCGATCACATCGAGCTGTTTGGGCACGCCATGAAAAAGCTCGCTGAAATAGGTCTTTTGCGCGCCTTTCAGATGTTCTTCTTCCAGAAAATAGGTTTCGATGCGAGTCAGGCTATCGCCGGACATTTGCCACTGATACAAGGCTTGTACCGCGCACTTTCTGGCATTGGTTTTTGCTTGACTCATTAAGCGCCCAGGTTATTGAACAGACTGACCATTTCAATCGCAGACAAGGCCGCCTCTGCGCCTTTGTTACCGGCTTTAGTGCCGGCCCGCTCAATAGCTTGTTCGATGCTATCGACCGTCAACACCCCGAAGCTGACCGGAATATCGTATTGCAGAGCGACATGGGCAATGCCCTTCACGCATTCGCCGGCCACATATTCGAAATGCGGGGTGCCGCCACGAATCACCGCACCCAGGGCAATAATCGCATCGTATTTTTTGCTGGCGGCGATGCGTTGCACCACCATCGGCAGTTCGAACGCACCCGGCGCTTTTACCAGGGTAATGTCGTTTTTATCCGCACCATGGCGAACCAACGCGTCAACCGCACCGCCTTCCAGTTGCTCGACGATGAAGCTGTTGAAGCGGGAAGAGACGATGCAGAACTTACCGCCTTGCGCGGACAGATTGCCTTCTAGGGTAGTGACTGTTGCCATATGTTTACCTGTTGTTGAATGATTGAAATTTGTAAAACAAGCCGAATCGGTTCGATCCTGGCTCAATGACCTAACTCGATATGCTCGACCACTTCCAGATCGAAGCCTGACAAGCCTATGTATTTTTTCTGGGTACCCATCACTTTCAGTCTATGCACGCCCAGATCGGACAGTATCCGGGAACCGGTGCCGGTGGTACGCCAGTCGGCATCGGCGGTCAGATCCTGGACATTCTTGATGCCGTGATCCTGCATCTGGTAAGCATGAATCAGTTCCACCAGGGACTTGTTATCTTCCTTTTGGCGAATAATCACCAGCACGCCGCGCCCGGCTTCGGCTATTTTTTTCAAGGCCTCGCGCACCGGCAGACTGCAATCGCTACGTTGGGAGAAAAACAGGTCGTCGATCAGATTGCGGGCATGCACCCGCACCAGCACCGGCTCGTCGCCGGCCACATCGCCCATCACCAGGGCCAGATGCACGTTTTCGTCGTTGTGGTCCTGATAGGCATACAGCCTGAACTCGCCGAATTCGGTGGGATAGGCGCATTCGCTGATCCGCTCCAGGGTGTTTTCGTGCTTGATGCGGTAATGAATCAAGTCGGCGATGGTGCCGATTTTCAGATTGTGCTGTTCGGCGAAGACTTCCAGATCCGGCCGCCGCGCCATCGAGCCGTCGTCGTTGAGTATCTCGACGATCACCGCGGCCGGTTCCACACCGGCCAGCCGGGCCAGGTCGCAACCGGCTTCGGTATGTCCCGCCCGGTTCAAAACGCCGCCGGCCTGCGCCATCAGCGGAAACACATGACCGGGTTGCACCAAGTCGCAAGGCTGGGCTTCTGCCGCCACCGCTTTTTGTATTGTCAACGCCCGGTCGGCGGCGGAAATGCCGGTCGTTACGCCTTCGGCGGCTTCGATCGATACGGTGAAATTGGTGGTGTAGGGGGTGTTGTTTTCGCTGACCATCAATGGCAAGCGCAACTGCTGACAGCGTTCGCGGGTCAGGGTTAGACAAATCAGGCCGCGGCCGTATTTGGCCATGAAATTAACATCTTCCGGCCGGGTAAACGCCGCCGCCATCAGCAGATCGCCTTCGTTTTCGCGATCTTCATCGTCCATGATGATGACCATTTTGCCCTGGCGCAGGTCATCGATGATTTCTTCTATGCTATTCATTTAATAAAGCCTGCGTTTTGTAATAAGGCCTCGGTGACATTACCTTGGCATTGCGCGGCCGCTTCGCCTTTCATCAGGCGCTCCATGTAGCGGGCCAGCAGATCGACTTCCAGATTTACCTCGCTGCCTACGCCGGTATTGCCCAGCGTGGTTTCCTGCAAGGTATGCGGAACGATGTTGACCGAAAAATAGGCGCCGTCGACGCTGTTGACGGTAAGACTGATGCCGTCGATGCAAATCGAGCCTTTTTCGGCGATGTATTTGGCCAGACTGTCCGGTGCCTTGAATTTAAAACGAATCGAACGCGCGTCGGCCTGTTTTTCAATAACCTTGCCGATGCCGTCGACATGGCCGCTGACGATATGGCCGCCCAAACGGGTCGACGGCGTCAACGCCAACTCCAGATTCACCGGCGTGCCGGTTTTGGCAGATTTCAATGTGGTGCGCGACAAGGTCTCGTTGGAGACATCGGCGCAGAAATAATCCTTGGCCAACTCCACCGCGGTCAGACAGACGCCGTTGACGGCGATGCTGTCGCCCAAAGCGCAATCGATCATCGGCAGTTTGCCAGTGGCGATTTTCAACCGGCAGTCGCCGCCGCGTGGCTGGATGGCGGCGATGCTGCCGACCGCGAGAATAATGCCTGTAAACATGTTTACCTTTCTATCCGCGAATTAAACGTCAACCTTAAATCGGGGCCAACCTGTCTAACTTCAAGTAACGTTAACGGCTTTTTATCCGCCATCTCATGCAAGCTTGGCAAATGAAACAGCCCCCGCCCCCGATCGCCCAACACGCAAGGCGCCATGTAGATTAGCCATTCATCGACCAGGCCACTGTCGAGCAAGGTGCCGTTTAAGGTGGCACCCGCCTCGACCCAAACCGTATTGATTTGCAACTCGGCCAGTAATTTAAAGGCTTGCAGCAAATCGATACGGCCTTCCCGCGCATCGACCCGAAACACTTTGCAACCGGCATCGCGCAATTGCTGCTGCTTAACCGTATCGTCGCTACAGGTGATAATCCAGACTTCCACCGTCTGTAGCAGCATTTTTGCCGACAGCGGCATCCGTAATTGGGAATCCAGCACCACTTTGATCGGTTGTACCAAGTCGAAATCGACCCGCGCATTCAACTGCGGATCGTCGTAGAGCACCGTGTCTATGCCGGTCACAATCGCGCTGCTGGCGGCCCGGAAGCGCTGCACATCCTGCCTGGCCTGAGGCGACGTAATCCATTGGCTTTCGCCGGAAGCCATCGCGGTACGGCCGTCCAGACTCATCGCCAGCTTGCTGCGTATCCACGGCAAGCCTTGCCTCATACGCTTGAAAAAGCCTCGATTAAGTTTTTCGGCCTCCTGTTGCAATACTCCGGTCACCACCTCGACACCGGCGTCGCGAAGTTTTTGCAAACCGCGCCCGGCCACCAGAGGATTGGGATCCTGCATCGCCACCACTGCCCGGCTAATACCCGCCGCGATCAACGCCTCGCAGCATGGGCCGGTTTTACCGTGATGACTGCAAGGCTCCAATGTCACATAAGCCGTCGCAGCGCGCGCATCGGCGGTTTTCGCCAAGGCATCGATTTCGGCATGGGCAAAGCCGGCGCGCTGAGTCCAACCCTCGGCTATGATCCGATCGTCTTTAACCAGCACGCAGCCGACATGCGGATTGGGATCGGTGGTGTAAATGCCGTTTTCCGCCAGCCTTACCGCATGCGCCATGTAGGCGGCATCTTGGCTAGCCGTCATGTTTTTGTAGATTCTTGATCATCTCGGTAAATTCGCTGACATCCTCGAAGCTACGATAAACCGAAGCGAAGCGCACAAAGGCGACATGATCCAATGCGTTCAATTCCTTCATCACCAATTCGCCCAGTTCACGGGCCGGAATTTCCCGCTCGCCCTTCACAGTCAGGGCTTTTTTGATTCGGCTGATGGCAGCCTCCACGGCATCGGCATGTACCGGGCGTTTTTCCAGCGCCCGCTGCATACCGGCACGGAGTTTGTTTTCGTCGAAGCTTTGCCGGGCGCCGTTTCGCTTGATGATGCGCGGCAGGGTCAGCTCAACCACCTCAAAAGTGGTAAAGCGCTCCTTACAGGCCACGCACTCGCGGCGGCGCTTGACTTGATCGCCGTCGTCGGCCAAGCGGGTATCGATCACCCGGGTATCTTGTGCAGAGCAAAACGGACAACGCATGTTAATTAAGCCAAGTCTTTGTTCAAAGGCCGGCCATTTTATTACAGATTGGTTTTTATTTGAAATCGGGTACTTATGCGGCTTGGCTTTCGCCAACATCAAAACATCAGAGAAAAAACCACGCCTGCTTGCTAACCGCAACCATGGCAATGTAAATCAAGCAGAGCAATGCGCCGGCAAAAGCCAGCCAGCGTATTTTTCCCTGCCTCCGCATCGCCACCGCACCCAAGCCTATAAAACAGAGCAAGGCAACCAATTTGGCAATAATCCAAGCGTACTCGGCGGACAACCAGTCGCCCTGAAAAATCAGACCGATACCGCTCAGCAACAACAGCGTATCCAGGAAGTGCGGAGCGATCCTCAACCATTTGCGACGCAACATTTCCGGCTTGAGTTCGGCAAGAAAAACCCTGCCGACAAAACTGACGACGACAAAAACAACCAGGGTCAAATGCAGATATTTAAGCATGACACCTCAGCCATTGGCGGTTAAGAGACTAGCTGGCATGAGCAACCGGCAACCGGAATCGACATGAGTAGGCTTGTCATGGCAAACATCGCTCATTTTTTGCGTTCGTCCAGCATTTTCTCCAGACGCTCGCAGTAGGCCTTAATCACCTTGATACGGGCGTAATATTTGTCATTGGCCTCTACCAGCAACCAAGGCAATTTGCTGGTGCTGGTTCGCGCCACCATTTCGTTAACGGCTTTTTGGTAATCGTCCCATTTGTCGCGGTTGCGATAATCTTCTTCGGTAATCTTGAATTGTTTGTAACTGATTTTTTCGCGTTGTTTAAAGCGCCGCATTTGTTCGTCGCGGTCGATATGCAGCCAAAATTTCAATATCGTTATGCCATGAGCCAGTAACGCTTCCTCAAAAGTCACAATTTCCGAATAAGCTCTTTGCCATTGGTTGGCCGTTGCCATGCCTTCCACCCGCTCCACCAGCACCCGCCCATACCAACTGCGATCATAGATGGTTACTTGCCCCGCTCGCGGAATATGCCGCCAAAACCGCCATAAATAGTGGTGGGCAAATTCTTCGTCGGTAGGCTTGGCTATCGGGATCACCTGATAATTTCTAGCATCCATGGCTCCGGTCAAACGCCTGATGGCGCCACCCTTACCTGCCGCATCCCAGCCTTCAAACACCAGTATGCTTGAACGTTTCAAAGCTAGCGCCTGTCTGGTCAAACCATTAAGCTTACCCTGATATTTCTCCAGCTCTTTTCGGTAATCAGCCTTATCCTTGCTCAAGGACAAATCCAAAGTATCAAGTAAATTGTATTGTTCGACGCAACTGGGCGGCTCGCATGCTTGCCCATTGGTCTGCGCCCCGTTGACAGCCTGCCTTTCCAGTTGCCTTTCGATTCGCTCCAGCACATGCTGGCCAACCGTCAAGCTGCTGTAATTGATGTCGGATCCCTCTACAATCAGCCAGGGCGCATATGCGGTACTGGTGTCGGTCAGCACCTGTTCGGCAACGCCGATAAAATCGTCGTACATCTCTAAATGCTGCCTATCTTTATCGGTGACCCGCCATTTGCTGTCCGGGTTTTTAGACAATGCCTTCAACCGGGCAATCTGCGCGTCCTTTTTTAAATGCAACCAGCACTTAATAAGCAACGCGCCGTCGTCAGACAACATCTGCTCAAGCCGGTTGACCTGCTTCAACTCGCCTTGCAACGCGGCATCATCGATTTTTTGATAAACCCGTTGCGCAATCGGATCGCTATACCAGGAACCCACATAAATCCCGATGGTTCCCCTCGCCGGCAAGGTTCGCCAATAACGCCAGAACTTCGGGCGTTCGCGTTCCTCATCGCTCGGCTCGCCGAAGGCGATGGTTCTCATATAATGCGCATCCATCCATTCGTTGAGACGATTGATCACCTCGCCCTTGCCGCCGCCATCCACCCCGGAAATCAGAATAATGACCGGAAACGGACTCGATTTAAGCCTATCCTGAACCGACAGCAGTTGGGTCCGCAACAAAACGGACTTCTCTTTGTAAGTAGCCTTGTCAACGCTATGCCCTAATTCAGCAACTTCAAACACTTTTCCTCCTGTTTTTTGTGGTTCTACTTTACCGGACCAGGCCCAAAATTCCACGCTTTAAAATAAAGTTTTGACACAAAACAATTTTAAGTGTAAAAAATAACCCGTCGACTAAAAATAATACTAACTTCGACAAGCAACTCGAGTTGCCCCTTGTTTTAAGGGCTTAATTATTACAATATCAAATGAGGATTAATAAAATGGCTGAACAAGAAAAAGACAACACCATGACTGTAGTTATTGGCGTAACCTTGGTTGCCGTAATCGGCGTATTCCTGCTGAAAGCTGATGAAACCAAACATCTTAAAATGAGCGGCGAAACCTCCGCAGCTGCGGAAGCTCAAGTTTTGGCTAAACACAAAGACTTCAACAACGACGTGTTAAGCCAAGCAAAATAATAAATTTGCAGTAAATCAGTAGTACTGACTCAGCCATCACCTGCCGCGGCGGGTGATGGCTTTTTTATGCCCATCTACTTTACCAACGTTCATCCTGCAAGTCATTTATAAGTGCCAACTGGTAGAATAGTCTCTTTGCAACCTCTATCCGATCGTACAAATGGACGTCATTCAACGCATTGCCGAAGAACTCTCAGTTAGAACTCAACAAGTGGCCGCAGCCGTGGCTTTGCTCGATGAAGGCGCCACTGTGCCGTTTATCGCCCGCTACCGCAAGGAAGTCACTGGCGGACTGGACGACACCCAACTACGAACCCTGGAAGATCGGCTGACTTATCTGCGGGAACTTAACGACAGACGCAGCACCATTCTCGACAGCATACGTTCGCAAGGCAAGCTTACCCCGGAACTGGAACAGGCAATTCTCGACGCCGAAACCAAGACCCTGCTGGAAGACTTGTATCTTCCCTACAAACCCAAGCGCCGCACCAAAGCCCAAATCGCCCGCGAAGCCGGATTGGAACCCTTGGCCGATGCCCTGCTCGACGATCGCGACCTGATTCCCGAACAAGCCGCAGTCCTTTATATAGATGCCGACAAAGGCGTACCCGACGTTGCCGCCGCGCTGGACGGAGCCCGCCAAATCATCATGGAACGCATATCGGAAGACGCCGAATTGCTGACTGAACTACGCGAACGCATCTGGAATAAAGGCATCCTGCAATCCAGTGTGGTCGCCGGCAAAGAGGCCGAAGCCGCCAAATTCAAAGATTATTTCGATTACAGCGAAGCCATCAACAAAATCCCTTCGCACAGGGCGCTTGCACTGTTTCGTGGCCGCAACGAAGACCAGTTAACCCTGACGCTAAAGCCAGCGGAACTGGATCAGGACGAGCATCAACTCTGCACACAGTTTGTCAGTCAACGCCTGCGTGTCACGGACACCCGCAAACCGGCCGATGCATGGCTGGCCGAAACCGCCCGCTTCGCCTGGAAAATCAAGCTATTCACGCGTATCGACATGGACTTGAAACTGCGTTTGCGCGAAGCAGCGGAACAGGAAGCCATCCGCGTCTTCGCCAGCAATTTACGCGACTTGCTGCTGGCGGCACCTGCCGGCCCCAAAGCCACCATGGGCTTGGATCCCGGCATCCGTACCGGCGTCAAGGTCGCGGTGGTCGATGCCACCGGTAAGCTGCTGGCAACCGAAACCGTCTATCCTCATCAGCCGAAAAATCAATGGGATCAATCGATAGCCGTGTTGGCTCGCCTGATTCAACAACATCAGGTGCAACTGGTCAGCATCGGCAACGGCACGGCCTCGCGAGAAACCGATCAACTGGTCGCCGACTTGATGAAACAGCATAAGGATCTGCATTTCCAAAAAATCACCGTCTCCGAAGCCGGCGCTTCGGTGTATTCGGCCTCGGAATTGGCCGCCAAGGAATTTCCGGGACTGGACGTCTCGTTGCGCGGTGCGGTATCCATTGCCCGCCGTTTGCAGGACCCGCTAGCGGAACTGGTCAAAATCGACCCAAAATCCATCGGCGTCGGCCAATATCAGCATGATGTCAACCAAGTACAACTGGCCCGGATGCTGGATACCGTCGTAGAAGACTGCGTGAACGCGGTCGGCGTCGACGTCAACACCGCCTCGGTGGCGCTGCTGAAACAGGTATCGGGTTTATCCGCCAGCATCAGCGAAAACATCGTCGCCTTCCGCGACGCCAACGGCCCATTTGCCAATCGCCACCAATTAAAGAAAGTGCCGCGCCTCGGCGACAAAGCCTTTGAACAGGCGGCGGGTTTTTTACGCATCATGAACGGCGACAATCCGCTGGATGCCTCGGCGGTTCATCCGGAAGCCTATCCGGTAGTCAACGCCATTCTGGACGACACCGGCAAATCGATTCGAGACCTGATCGGCCAAAGCCAGTTTTTACGCAGCCTGAGCCCGGCCAACTACGCAAATGCCGAATTTGGCTTGCCGACCGTCACCGATATTCTGCAAGAGCTGGAAAAACCCGGCCGCGACCCGCGCCCTGAATTCAAGAGCGTACAATTTAAGGAAGGCGTCGAAAAAATCACTGATCTACAGCCCGGCATGTCGCTGGAAGGCGTGGTCACCAATGTCGCCAATTTCGGCGCCTTCGTCGACATCGGCGTTCATCAGGATGGCCTGGTGCACATCTCCCATCTGGCCGACGATTTCGTCAAGGATCCGCGCGATGTCGTCAAGGCTGGCGACATGGTGAAAGTCAGGGTTCTGGAAGTGGATGTCGCCCGGCAAAGAATTTCACTGAGCATGAAGAAAAATGTAGACAGCAGCGAGATTGTACATAGCGAGAAACCGCAGAAATCCGCACACAAACCCAAACCGCAACCGGCATTGCAAAACAGCATGAGCAATGCCTTTGCCAAAGCGCTAAAAAAGTAAATTAAAAATGCTCTGCTATACTTTTCGGCCAACGCTGTGTTGATTAATCTCGCATCCAGTCGCGCCAACCCTATTTAAAAACGCCTCCAACTCACAGGATATGTCATGAAACGAAATAACCACATCTTGGTGTCTTTGCTGATGACAGGATTTTTGATGACCGTACCATACGCCAAGGCAGCCGATCAGCCCGACAGCTATATGACCGGATCATCGAAAGCCACACGGTTTGTACAAACCAACCACACAGAAACCTATGGCGAGACGGTCGGCCGCAAACTAACCAGCAGCTTGGCAAACTTGACGACTTCGACGCTGGAAATTCCAAAAACCATTATCAACATCAGCAACCAAAGCAATGTTGCGTGGGGCTTTGGCGGCGGCGTCATCGAAGGCACAATCAACACCATAGGAAGAATAGGCGTAGGCATTCTGGATCTGATCACCGCGCCACTCCCGACAAAACCCATCGTTTATCCACTTTATGTCTGGGATGACTTCGACGCCAAAACCACATACGGCCCTGTATTCCGCCTTAAAAACGGCGATTAGCGGTTCAACGCTTGGCGGACGCAGAGTGACTGCATCCGCCAACAGGGCATCTGTTATACAGTGCCTTTCGCCAAATACTCTTCCATTTTCGCCTTAATCAGGCTGTCGTAATGGCGTTTCAACGTCGAATCCGTTGGCCGTAAAAACAGGGATTCAATTTCAGTCTGCACTTGGCTCAAAAAATGCCTTCTCAACGCCGAATCTTCGGGGATAGCCGGTTTTTTTACCAACTGAGCAGGGCTTTCAATCGTCTTTGCCGACAAAGCTTCGCTTAGGGCAAGCCTCGAAATACTATCGTAATGGCGTCTCAATGCGGAATCGGTAGGATAAGGATTGGTAATCGCCTCCTTTTCCGCCTTGCGTGTGCTCAAATAATGACGTCTAAGCGAAGAATCTTCGGGTACTTTTTCTTCCTTTTTTGCGACCGGAGAAGGCGATACCGCAGGCGAGGGTTGCGGCTGGACTTCAACCGGTTTGCTAACTTTTTCAATCGCTTCAACGGCTTCGACAACAGGCGATTCGGTTTGCTTTGAAGCCCCCGTATCCACCACCCGTTTGGAAGCGGGTTTCGGCGCCACCGCTAAAGGCTTGCCGTGATCAACCGACGAACTCGCTACCGACGCTTTGCTTGATTTACGTTTTATCATCCAAACAACAAGCGCTAAAATCACCACCAGTATTAATAACATTTCCATATAACTTCCCCCTTTTTTTCTTGTAGTTAGTAATCCAACATAACTGGATATTATGTTGCTTGCCCGTGACCCCTTATCTCAATAAGAGATTTCAATCCGAGTGCCATTGCCGCCCAATATTAGCCTTGGCAACACATCCAGATAAAAGGCTACATCCGTAACAGCAGCAAAACATTTGTTTGAAAAACTCGTTTGCTCCCAATTCCGGCATCAAAATTGCGTATTGCCTAGCGTTTAACTAAGCAAGTGCACTATATCGCGAAATCGGTAGCGATTAAATGTAAATCGTCACCGAAAACAGTCAAAATTTTTGTTCTTAACTTGTTCTTATTTTAATGTTGTGCTACTTTTATCAAGAACCAATAAGGAACAAATATGAATAGCTTGACCCGTAAACAAAAAGAAATCCTGGATTTCCTGATCAAGCATCAGGACAGCTTTCAGCACCCACCGACACTGGATGAATTGTGCGCGGCCATGGGTCTGAAATCGCGCGGCTCCATGCACCATCAGATCAAAGCGCTGATCGACGCCCAGCTGATAGAGGCTCCAGAACGCAAACAGCGCGGCATACGCTTAACCAGCCAGGCACAAAGCCTGGCACTAACCTCTAACCATGAAGAAGGATTGCCTTTTGTCGGTGTTATCGCTGCCGGCCGGCCCATCGAAGCCATCGAGAACGTCAGCTACATGGCAATTCCGGAACAAATCAAAACCGCCAATCCCTGTTATGTCCTCAAGGTCAAAGGCGATTCCATGTGCGAAGAAGGCATTTTCGACGGCGACTGGGTAATCATCGAACAACGCAGCCACGCCCGTAATGGCGAAATCGTGGTCGCCCTGGTCGACAAAGCCGAAGCCACACTAAAGTTCATAGAGCAATACCCGCACGAAACCTTACTGATTCCGGCCAACTCCCAAATGGAAGCGATGCGCTATAAACCGCATCAAGTGGAAATTCAGGGCGTGTTGGTCGGACAAATGCGTAGTTACACCCATCATCATTAGGAGAGAACCATGATTTATCATTCCGTTCACATGCGCGACCAAAAAGCTAACCAGATGGCCATGCTGGCCAAGACAGATCGCCAAGCCGTGGCGAATATGGTCGAAGAAATCACTCTGGTCGTTGTACTTTGGGGAGTATTCTTTCTGGCGACCTTATCCTGACGCCCGGCTAATGGCCACTCGATGTATAAACTGATCTTTTATGTGCCGGCAAGCCATCTCGAACCTGTCAAAACCGCCTTGTTCGAGATAGGCGCGGGGCGTTACAAGCGCTACGACCAATGCTGCTGGCAAGTCCTGGGCGAAGGACAGTTCAGGCCCTTGCAGGGTAGCCAACCCTTTCTGGGTGAAACCGGTATGCTGGAAAACACAGCCGAATACAAGGTGGAAATGGTCTGCGAGGAACATCTGATAAAGGCCGCACTGCAAATGCTGCTAAACACCCATCCTTACGAGGAACCGGCTTACGAAATCTACAAAATTCTGACCGAAGAAGAATTGTTGTAGCCGGCAAATCTTTCATCTGCAAACTCTATCGCCAATATTATTCGTCATTTGTTAAGCTCAATTTAAGGGGTTGGTGCGACATTGAGAGCCAGCCAAAACAAACTTAATATTCATAGCTTTTAGCCGGAGAAAAAATGGAACAGACTACGAAATTCGACTCAAACAATGCCTTTGCTCAAGTCAGGAACTCAATCAAAGGTTTAATGAATTTTGATGGCGAAGATAATCAAGACGATGTCATCTACACCGCTAATAAATTAAACTCCGTATTGCGAATGGTGCACGACAACTATCAAGCATGGAGCGATGAAGCCCTCAGGGAATTTGTACTTAGCAAAAACGATCCACTTAAAAATATCAATGCCAAGTCCGATAAATTCAATCATATTGTCCGCGAGATACAACAAAACATGATTATTAATTTTTCATGACATTTTTTCAAAAAATATAGTTTTTATTGGTTTTAGTATTAGAGCACTATCGACTGCGACTGGCGACTTTATGACCATGGCGGCGGCAGAATGAAGCATGCCACCACCGATACCAATTGCCTAAGCCCTTGCCGCTGAAGAAATAATTATTACATGAGAGCCAACCGGGATCGGAATAAAGCTTTACCCAGCCCCAATGTTTTACATAAAAAATATAGACCCGATATAATTGAGATATAATTGCAATATCTCAACCCAGTTAGTATTAGCAAAAATACTGGCATTACCGGTAGAAACCATTTGAAACAACCATTTTACGATCTAAGTTATTCCGATTTAGAAACAATTATAAATCAGAATAACTTAAACCCCTCAGCAGCGGCCGTTCTTTTTAATTGGCATTATAAGAAAAAACAAAACGCTCAATGCAATGATAAAATTGCCAAATGCTCACAGGCCTTTTTCGAAAAAAATTTCGACTTTTCTCTACCTGAAATCGACACGGTTCATGAGTCAAAAAAAGACCAAACAGTAAAATTTCTTTTTAAGCTTAAAGACCATCATAAAGTCGAAACTGTCCTTATTCCGTTTCATAACAAATATTCCATTTGCCTTTCATCGCAGGTTGGTTGTGCAATGAATTGTTCTTTTTGTTTTACCGGGGAACAAGGGCTTAAAAGAAACTTGACTACCAGTGAAATTGTTGGCCAATTTCTACAGGCTTGGCGTTGGCTGGCAACCAATAGGCCCGGAGAAGAGAGGATTTTAAATATTGTTTTTATGGGGCAAGGCGAACCTTTACATAATTTTGATGCCGTTAAAAAAGCGTGTGAGATTTTTTTATCACAACACGGAACCTCAATCGGTGTTCAAAAAATTACTATTTCAACGGCTGGTTATATTCCTGGACTTAAAAGATGGAGCCAGGAAATTCCTGGAGTGAACCTTGCGTTATCTCTTCACTCACCCTTTGAAGAAAAGAGAAATGAACTTATTCCCATTAATAAAAAATATCCGCTAGACGAGGTGCTGACATATATTGACAAGATCCCTCTAAATAAAAAGCAATTCATTACTTATGAATATATCCTGATAAAAGACTTTAATGATTCGCCGGATGATGCTAAAAAATTGGGAACGATACTGGCTGGCAAAAGTGCTTATATAAACTTAATTCCTTTTAACTCATTCCCGGGATCACATTACACGTGCCCGGACTTGGATAAAATTGAAAAATTTAAAGCAGTTTTAGATACTTTTAAAATCCCGACTTTAATAAGAAGCGCTAAAGGCGATGATGTATTAGCAGCCTGCGGACAACTCAATTCTAATAATTAATAGATCTCAAGTGTCGGCAAATAGGGCGGAACAAGTCGACAACATGTATTCATGGATAAAAACACATAAAACTTGAAATTTACTACCAGCGTAATCGCACCGGAATAGCTAGCCTAGTTTGAATCGGAACATACATCCACTAAAAACCGACATTCTTAGGGTAGTTATTAATAATCAAACTAACGACGAACAAAACAAAAACCCGCAAATACGCGGGTTTTAAAGATATTCTTAACAATCTGTTCTTTGGTAGAACCTAGAACGGGATATCGTCATCGAAATCGTCATACGAAGCCGGCGCGGATTGCGACGAGGCGGGAGCCGAGGGACGATTGTCGTAACTGCTGGCCGGCGGGGTATTGCTATCGCCATAGCTGGTGGTGCCACCGCTACGGCTATCCAGCATATGCATATTGTCGGCGACGATTTCCGTCGTATAGCGCTCCTGACCGTCCTGACCTTGCCATTTTTGGGTACGGATGCGGCCTTCGACATACACTTGGCTGCCTTTTTTCAGATATTCGCCGGCGATTTTTGCCAAACCGCTGAAAAATACCACCCGGTGCCATTCGGTCTCTTCCTTGCGTTCATTGGTGTTGCGGTCTTTCCAACGGCGACTGGTGGCGAGACGAATGGTGGTGATGGCGTCGCCGCTAGGCATGTAACGCACTTCCGGATCGGCACCGAGGCGACCGATCAACATAACTTTATTCAGCATGGTTTATCTCCGAGTAAATGGATGGGCAATGGCTTACTGCCATTGTTTTAAAAGGTAACTGAGGTCGTCTTTTTTGAGCTGCTGGTTGTCGACTTTCAGATAAGCGGCGTTTTCTTCGAAATGCAGCCGGACTTCTTCGATGCCGGTGATCGCCAGCAAAGCCCTGGAAAACTCTTCGCCCTTCTCCGGCTTGATCCGTTCCAGCGACAACAACAGGTTGGCCCAATAGCGCGGCGGCGACATGAATAGCGCGATCAACACCCAACTGCCGGCAACGCCGGCCGAAAACAGGAACACCGACGCAGGCCCGAATTCGCCGTACAGCCAACCGCCGGCCGCGCCACCCAAAAAGGCGCCCAGGAACTGCGAGCTGGAATAAATCCCCATCGCCGTGCCTTTCAGATCACCGGGGGCGGTCTTGGAAATCAGGGACGGCAAGGTGGCTTCCAGCAGATTGAAACCGCAGAAGAATATCCACAGGCAAGCAATCAGGCCGATCAAATCGCCGTGCAACCATACAAAACCGGCATTGGCCACCACCAGGGCGGTGATCGCGCCGATAAAGACTTTTTTCATTTGCCGCTTCTTCTCGGCAATGATCACGAAGGGAATGATCATCGCCATCGAAGTCACCAATACCGGCAGATACACCATCCAATGGCTGCCGCCATGCAAACCGGCGTCGCGCATGAGCAACGGCACCACCACAAAGCTGGCCATCAGGATCAAATGCAATGCAAAGATGCCGTAATTCAACCGCAACAGTTCCGGGTTTTTAATCACCGTACCCAGTTCCGACGGCACATACTCGGCGTCGCGATGCAGGGTAATCTTCTCGGGATTGGGCACCACGAACAGAATCACCAGTATCGCCAGCGCCGCCAGCAAGGCAATCATCCAGAAAATGCCGGCGATACCGAAATGATGGGCGATGATGGGGCCCAAGGTAATCGCCACGCCGAACGACACGCCGATGCTGGCGCCTATGGTGGCCATGGCCTTGGTGCGATGTACTTCCTGGGTCAAATCGGCAAGCAAAGCCATCACCGCCGCGGAAATCGCCCCGCAACCCTGCAAGGCCCGGCCGATCAATACACCGTAAATATCGGTCGCCAGTGCCGCCCATATGCTGCCGAGTACGAACAGTACCAAGCCGATGACGATGATGGTTTTGCGGCTAAAGCGGTCGGACAACAAACCGAACGGAATTTGCAGGACGGCCTGGGTCAGGCCATAGATACCCATGGTCAATCCGACCAGTTTAGGCGTCGAGCCCGGCATCTGCTCGGTGAACAACGACAACACCGGCAACAACATAAACAAACCCAGCATCCTGAGCGCATAGATACTGGCCAGCGACACGGTCGCCCGCTTTTCCATGGCCGTCATCGGACTGGTAATATCCTGAACCTGTGTCAAACCCCAACTCCCCTTTGCCTTGAATCGTTAAAGTTGCTTATGTTAACAGTTTATCGATACCGGGCTCCAGCTTAGAGACATTACAAATCCAAGGCCGCAGCCGCGAAATGGAAACAAATTGTCGGCAAGCGCATCGATCTCGAGGTTATTAGTGCGTTAAACTATCGGGCGTTAGCGGACAGGCTTAATTTCCATAAACGGCAAAGCTCGCCGCCTAGCCGGGCCGCCGCATCGATAAGCCGTTTCCCCATCCACGTCCAAGATCGGAGAAAATCATGAATCACCTAAAATCCTTGGCTTTATCCGGCGTCGTAGTTCTGACTGCCAGCATGCTGGGCGCTTGCTCGTTTTCCAAAAGCTCCGAAAGCTCGTCCGACAGTTCCAAAGGCATCTTCGACATTGCTTCCAGCCCATTGAGTTCAAGCTCGGATTCCTCGCGTAGCGATCAGGAAAAATTCGAGGGCGACGTTGCCGATTACACGGCCGAGTTTGTCGTGGCGTCCACCGGCACCCTCGACACCTTCCGCGCCCACGTCGGCGAATTGTCCGAAAAATACGGCATCACCGACTGGGAAAACGACCGCCACACCTATTTGGGCATAGGCCGGGGCTTAAGCAAAGCCAAACTCGGCAAGCCGCAAATTTCGGCGTTTACCGAAAGTTTGAGCAACAACGACCCGATGAAAAAACAGACTATCGAAGAAGGCATGAAAAAATAACCACGTTGGTGGTATCAAAAGCAGCCGTGACACATAGATGGTTTATAGGCATCACACATCAAATTTCGGTTTTCTAATCCTCCTCACCCTGACCCTCTCCAGCAGGAGAGGGAATTGAGGCGCCGAAATTTGATGTGCAAAAGGTATACAACAGGCATCCGGCTGCTCGGCTTGAGTATGGCACTATGCTTGTGCGCGCTACCGGCCACCGCGCGAACTTTCGACTTTCTGTACATAGACGCCAACGAAGGCAGCGCCAGCGGCGGCCATGCCGCGATCAGATTCGACAGCGAGGTTTTTCACTTTCAACATATCGAATCGGGCCTATTACGCCTATACCGCGACGATTTCGCCGCGTTTCGATTCGCTTACGGCTATCAGGAAAACCGAACCATCCACGGCCATCGCATCGAAGTTTCCGAGGCATTTTTCCAAACGTTACACGACGCCTTCAACCGCCGCCTGCTGATTCAAAATCAGCAACTGGCTGCGCTGCAAGCCATGCAAGACGATGTCGTCGTCACCGCCGGCTTGCAAACTCCCGAAAGCCGGCCGACCATAGCGCTGAAGGCGCTCGGTTATTTTCTGGACCGATACCGGCCAACCTTCTCCGGAAACATCGCGAATGCAGAGACCCGCGACGCCAGTCCCCAACTCCGGCAATTGCAACAACGTATCGCCTCCGCCTACGGCGAGGGTTTTTTACGCCGCAAGCGTCAACAAACCTGGGAACATCTGCAATCCCTGGTGCCGACCTTACCGGCTAACACCGCCAACCCAATCGCCGATGATCGCTTCGATCCCGGCGCGCTGGTTTTCGCCCAGCATTATCAAAACCAGCTGCTTAATCTGGCCGCGCTGGATGTGCTGCAAGCGGCCGTCGCCCCGCGCCCGGACACTCTGCTGCAATCCCGACTACCGGCATTCAAACTGAATGCCGGACAAATTGCCACGCTGAACAGGTTTCGGCAGAAATTATTCGCCGACCTGATCCGCTTGATGCACAGCGAACGGCCTGACTGGGGTTATCCGCTATTAGTCGGCATGGCAAGGCTGCATGCGCTGGATGCGAGCATTGCCTCGGGTTATCCGGTCGTGCTGGATCGCAGCCATAAAACCGACGCCGACAAGCCAAGCACCAGCATAGACGCCGAGGCTTTGCCCGCCGCGCTGCAATACACCCAGCGGCTCTTCGCCGCCGCCAACAGTCACCTGGCCGACCCTGCCCCGCTCGACGAACGCGGTTACGCCGAAATCGAGCAGAGCATCACCGCCTTGTTGCAAGTCCATGGCCTTTCCGATCGCGGCCAAGCCGGCAAATTACCAGCACTGGCCAACACGCCGTCACTACCCGCCACAGCCGATCTCGTCAGTCTGCCGTTGGCTTCGGAAGCATTGGAGAGCCACCGAAACGCTGTCGACGAAAGGCTCGAAAGCTACCGGGAACAGCTCACGTTGCTTTACGGCTACGATCTAATCAGCCGCAATTGCGTGACCGAAATCTTTCGGCTCATCAATGAAACACTCATTCGACAGATCGCATCTGCTAGCCAAAACCCGACTCGGCTCGCCGAAGAATCGCGCCGGCTGCTGGGCGGTTACATCGATGACGGCGGCTTGAACATGATCCCCTTCGCCGCCTTCGACCGGGTTGGCAGCCAATACCGGCTGCACTCCAGCTACCGGCTAGCCTCCTATCGGGAAACACAATTGAGCAAGCTGTACAGTGGCGCGCCGGAATGGCTGGTAGATTTACAGGAATCCAATCTACTGAGCGCCACGATTTACGACTGGAACGGCGACGATGCGGCATTCCTGTTTTTCACGCAGGATGCGGTCTGCCCCAGGCCGCTGCAGGGCGGGATGAATTTGGCGGTAGCAACCGGTCAAGCCGCTTACGGTCTGCTGAGCTGGCCCTGGGATGCCGGCCACCAACTGCAAAAAAGCCTGAAAGGCGTGGCGGTCAGCATACCGGAATTGTTGTTTTTCAATATCCGCAAAGGCTCTTTTCCGCGCTTGCTGCCTGATGCGTTTCAAGATGCTGAATAGGATTATTGAACGTAGTGAAGCGCATCGGTTGCGATTGACGCGCCTCTTTGCATAGGCAGCCGGATACCCTCCTTATTGAGTTGGAAGCTATGAGTAAAATCTTATCCTTGCTTAAAGCTAATAGGGGCACAGTAATCCTATTTACTATTGCAACCCTTTTATGTAGTCAGCGACTTGCGGCCTACATCATCATTCCAATTGCCATTCCCGCGCTGCTATACCAAAGCATCCAAATTCTGCGTTACTGGCATTCCCCCCAGCAACGCGCTATACGCCTGACTGCGATTGTCATTGTTATAGCGTCGCTAAGCAACGTACTCGTTTTCCACATCTATCGACACTACAGCGTTCGGGCCAAGAGCGAGCAAATCGCAAAAACTATCGAAATGTTTTACCTTCATAACAACCGATACCCCGATAAGCTTGAAGAAATGGGGATTGATTCCAAAGAAGCGCTCGATTGCTGCGGATTGTATTTTCATGTCTATAACGGCTCACCGGCTCTGATATACGATGTAACCTACATACCCATGGATTGGTGGAACTATAACTTCAAGACCCATGAATGGATCTATATAGCGCCTTGAGCATCCCCTTACTGACCTTTAGGCCTGTAAGCCAATGAGCTTCGATACCAAATCCCCCTTTGCCCAACCCCCACCATTCCCCGTATAGTATCGGGCTGTTCTAATTCCAGGAATTCACAGCAGTGGACACCATCAGCATACGCGGCGCCCGCACTCATAATTTGAAAAACATCGATCTGGATCTGCCGCGCGACACCCTGATCGTCATCACCGGCCTGTCCGGCTCCGGCAAGTCTTCGCTGGCCTTCGACACCATTTACGCCGAAGGCCAGCGCCGCTACGTCGAGTCGCTGTCGGCCTATGCCCGGCAGTTCTTGTCGATGATGGAGAAACCGGATGTCGACCATATCGAAGGCCTGTCGCCGGCGATTTCCATCGAGCAAAAATCCACCTCGCACAACCCGCGCTCCACGGTCGGCACCATCACCGAGATTTACGATTATCTGCGTTTGCTGTATGCCAGGGTCGGCATCCCGCGTTGTCCGGAACACGGCATATCCTTACAGGCCCAGACTGTCAGCCAGATGGTCGACCAGGTATTGGCGCAGCCGGAAGGCGAGCGCTGGATGCTGCTGGCGCCGGTGGTCAACGACCGCAAGGGCGAACATGTTTTATTGCTGGAAGATTTGAAAGCCCAGGGCTTCCTGCGAGCCCGCATCGACGGCGAAGTCTACGAATTGGACGAACCGCCGACGCTGGATTTGAAGAAGAAGCACACCATCGAAGTCATCGTCGACCGCTTCAAGGTTCGCGACGACATCGCCTTGCGACTGGCGGAATCGTTCGAAACCGCGCTGAGGCTGTCGGAAGGCCTGGCGATTGCCGCCTCGATGGAAAACGACCAGCAACTGTTGTTCTCCGAACGCTACGCCTGCCCGCACTGCGGATACAGCCTCAGCGAACTGGAACCGCGCATTTTCTCGTTCAATAATCCGAAAGGTGCTTGCCCCAGTTGCGACGGCCTGGGCATGCGCCAGCATTTCGATCCGCAACTGGTGGTGCATAACCCTGAGATCAGCCTGGCCGGCGGCGCGGTGCGCGGCTGGGACCGGCGCAACGCCTATTATTATCAAATCATCTGCGCGCTGGCCGAACATTACGGCTTCGATCCGGAAGCGCCGTTCTCGCATATCCCCAAAAACGTGCAAGCAGCCATCCTTTACGGCAGCGGCGAAGAAAGCATACGCTTTCAATTGCAGATGGGCAGCGGCAAACCCCGAACCAGCCACAATCCGTTCGAGGGCATCATCCCCAACATGGAAAGGCGTTACCGGGAAAGCGACTCGCAAATGGTCCGCGACGAACTCTCCAAGTATTTGGCGCAACAAGTCTGTAGCGCCTGCGACGGCGCCCGCCTGAATCTGGGCTCCCGCAACGTGTTCGTCGAGGATCAACCCTTGCATCACGTCACCCGCCTGCCGATCAAGCAGACGCTGGGATTTTTTCAACAATTGAATATCCCCGGCCATAGAGGCGAAATCGCCGCCAAGATCAACAAGGAGATTCAGGAGCGGCTGGAATTCTTGGTCAACGTCGGCCTGGATTATCTGACCCTGGACCGTAGCGCCGACACCCTGTCCGGCGGCGAAGCCCAGCGCATCCGCCTGGCCAGCCAGATCGGCGCAGGCCTGGTCGGCGTGATGTACGTGCTGGACGAACCCTCCATCGGCCTGCATCAACGCGACAACGAACGCTTACTGAATACGCTGTTTAGATTGCGCGATCTCGGCAACACCGTGATCGTCGTCGAACACGACGAAGACGCGATTCGCGCCGCCGACCATGTGGTCGACATCGGCCCAGGTGCCGGCGTCCACGGCGGACAAATCGTTGCCCAGGGAACGCCGGAGCAGATTCTGGACAATCCCGATTCGCTGACCGGCCAGTATTTGTCCGGCAAGTTGAACATAGAGGTGCCGAAAAAAACCACGCCGCGCGACCCGGCCAAGCAGATCACCATCCGCAACGCCCACGGCAATAACCTGAAAAACGTCGACGTCAGCTTCCCTGTCGGCCTGCTGACCTGCGTCACTGGCGTCTCCGGTTCCGGCAAATCGACGCTGATCAACGACACCCTGTACAGCCAAGCCGCTCGATTGATCAACGGCGCCGGTTGCATCCCGGCGCCCTGCGACGCGATCGAAGGCCTGGACCAATTCGACAAGGTGGTCGACATCGACCAAAGCCCGATCGGCCGCACCCCGCGTTCCAACCCGGCCACCTACACCGGCATCTTCACGCCGGTGCGCGAGCTGTTCGCAGCCACGCCGGAGTCCCGCTCGCGAGGCTACACGCCGGGCCGTTTCAGTTTTAATGTCAAAGGCGGCCGCTGCGAAGCCTGCGCCGGCGACGGCGTGATCAAGGTGGAAATGCATTTTCTGGCCGACATCTTCGTGCCTTGCGACATTTGCCACGGCAAGCGCTACAACCGGGAAACCCTGGAAGTCCGCTATAAAGGCAAGACCATCCACGAAGTGCTGGAAATGACCGTGGAAGATGCCGCGCAGTTTTTCTCGGCGGTGCCGAGTCTGGCCCGCAAACTGCACACTCTGATTGAAGTTGGCTTGAGTTACATCACGCTGGGCCAGAATGCCGTGACGCTGTCCGGCGGCGAGGCGCAGCGCGTCAAATTGGCGAAAGAGCTGTCGAAACGCGACACCGGCACCACGCTCTACATCCTGGACGAACCCACCACCGGCCTGCACTTCCATGACATCAAGCAATTGCTGACCGTACTGCACACCCTGCGCGACCACGGCAACACCGTGATCATCATCGAACACAATCTGGACGTGATCAAAACCGCCGACTGGATCGTCGACATGGGTCCGGAAGGCGGTAGCGGCGGCGGCATGTTGGTGGCGGAAGGCACGCCTAAGCAGATTGCCAAGCATAAGACGTCGCATACCGGGACGTATTTGAAGCGGTTTTTTGCTTAAATCCTCATATCCAACGCTCCCAGTATCCTGGTTCCCACGCGCCGAGTGGTAACCGCAGCGCGTTGGAACGAGGGAACGGCGTACCAGACAAACTTATTTAATTTCAATTCCAGCGGCACACGCAAAAGCAGCATAATCAAGTGCTGTATTTTGGTCATGCACGATTCGCCATTGACCTTCTTGCAACTGAAAAACATATGTTAGCCAAGTGCTGAATGGGGCAGCATCCGCTTTTGGACGATATTGATATTTGACAAGAGCCATAGCTACATCTTCTCCGACGACTTTATGCACTACCGTACCCTCCCAAATCCAGTTTGGGTCTTGAAACCACTGCTTATGAATTTCAATGGATTCCGCAGGCGTTGTGAACGCATGCCCATTTTGCACGACTGTATAGAGTGTTTCGCCCCGCGTAAGGTGCGATTTAAACGCTTCAATATCTCGATTGGAGATGGCTGCAAAATGCTGCTGTAGAGCAGTATCAAAATCCGGTTTCATGGCTATGCCTCCATACAAGAAGTAAGTGTGAAAAGACAAAAAGTGATTAGGCCGAGTAACCAAGTGTGTTTAACGCGAGTGTTTTGTTTATTGATTGAGTTCAAGAGGATTCTCATTCTAACGTTTTACATGAGCCATAGGCGACCGGCGTAGCCGGCTAACTATCCGCTCGCTGCAAGGTTTCGCCAACATTGGCTAAGGCGAAATGTTTTTAGTTTGATGTTCGCTCAACAAGGCCGACTTCCATTCAAGCGAGTTAACCGCTAAAAAATAGAACCCACCTCGAATACGAATAGGTCTGTAGTTTGACATTGCGTAGGCGTTTATTTCGGCGGATAAAGTGCCGCTCAGCATCCGGATCACCCAAGAGCGGGTGTTTACGCGAGTCCGCCCGTTTCTCCGGTACATCTGCAGTGGGTTCTTTTATTTTATTATTTTGCCGTCGACCGCCGCTTCTCGCTTTCAGCAATCATCGCCGATAAATCCTCGGCGGGGCGGACTTCCCAAGGCCCCATCTTGATCCCGGGATGGTTTGATATTAATTGAATGGCGTGGTTAATATCCGTCGCTTCCAAAATCAAGAGTCCGCCCAACAGTTCTTTGGTTTCGGCGTAAGGGCCGTCGGTGCTGAATACTTCGCCGTTTCGATGGCGTAAGGTGACGGCGGTGTTAGGGCCTTGCAGCCCTTCCCCACTCACCCAATTACCATTTTTCTTCAATACCTCGTCGTAGGCAAAGCATTCGTCAATCATCGCGAGTTGTTCACTCTGTGGCTTACTTTCCCAGTTTTCGACATCCAGGTATCCGAAGCAAATGTATTTCATGGTTTTCTCCTCAATTAGTTTATTAAGACAAGGACACTGTCTTCGCATAGTCGTTTGGGAAGATTCCAAATCGACAACGGGTCGAAAAATTGTTTCGGCCAAGACCATGGAAATCATTGACAGTCTTCATAACCGGCAGTTTCCAGATTGAATTTAGGTCCCAACGCTTACCAAAATCGGTTTTTTACTTTAATTCCACCACACACAAACCCGGCGTAAACTAGATCCAAAATGGCTACTCGAACCGAACCCTCAATTGCTCACCGCATCGGCATAATTTCCGATACCCATGGCTTGCTGCGCCCCGAAACGCTGGCGATTTTTTCCTAGTTACCAAGCTCCTGCTTGGTAACCAAGCCTTGAAAGCTCCAGCTTTCTTTAATTGGCCGGGAAGCAATAGCTTCCGAGACTTGGTATCCAAGCTGGAGCTTGGATACCAGTATAAAAGGAGGCGTATCAATCGCGAACGATGCGCTTCACTTCGTTCAGCACATCTACTACCTATTTTGAAATATTCGGCTACCGACCTCGCAAGCTTTCTATCCTTTCCTCGGTGTTGGGGTGAGTGGATAGATAATCGATCGCAGCCTCGGCTTTTTCCGACTTTTCCGCATCGTCCGGCCGATGCGAATCTTCGAGTTTCTGTAAAATATCGGCCAGGCGGCTGGACGGGATGCCGTTGATGCGCAGCATGTCGGCGGCGAAGGCGTCGGCGGTCCGTTCTAGATCGCGGGAATAGCGGGTTTGCAGCAGCGCAGTCGGCGCGGCGGCCAGCAGGCTGCTGACGTCGCCGATGTACCAGGTCATCGCCAATCCAACCACCGAAGCCTGCAACATCTGCCGCAAGGCGTGCCGCTGACTGACATGACCCATTTCGTGGGCCAGCACGGCAATCACTTCTTCGTCGTTATCCGCAAGATTAACCAGCTGATCCAGCACCACCACGCTACCGCCAGGCAAGGCAAAAGCATTGGCGCCCAGACCGGGGCTGTTGCGAAACTCGATTCGGTTCGGCCTGATACCGCCGGGCGGCAAGGACATGCTTTGTAAACGCTTGCCGATGGCTTGCCGGCGATCCGGCGACAATTCCGTCGGTTTTAATACGGTTTGATCGAGGCTGGCGAAGAATTGATTGTCCATCTGCACCAGCACATAATCGGGCAATCTTTCCGCCACTTCCCGCGCCGCATAAGGCAAGCCCCACAGATAAGCCGCGGCGGCCAATCCAAGCGTTATCAGCAAGGCCGCCATGGCATACAGCCAACTGTTTTCCATGCCGGACAGCCAGGAACCGGCGACTTGCGGCAACAGCGCCGCAAAGCCTTGGCTATCGGCAACTTCGCAGCGTGCGCCATCGGCAAACAGGATCAAGCGCGGAGTATTGCCAAGCGGTGGCGGAATTTTAAGCGCTGACAGCAATTCGCGGCGCTCAATCCCGTCTCCCTGTAACAGAAGTACATCGCCGGCTACACTGAGCATCACCTCGTGACGCCGGGCTTGCCGGCCGTCGAAATAGACCGCCGAAATAGGCATTTACAGGGCAATATCGAAATCGAACATGTCGGCCATTTCTTCGCCGGCAGCCGAGGCACGGCTTTGCATGCCGGCGACGAATTGATCGAGACTATCGTCGGGCAGCAAATTCAAATGTTCAAGGCGATAGCGAGCCAAACGAACATCGGCGAACGGTTTATATAAACCCAGGGTAAACACGATCAGCAACAAATTGCCGAGCATGATGGCCAGCAGACCGCTGGCTCGGACATCGGCGGCAAAACGATGCTCGGCCAGGGTGGTGTTGTTCCAAACCAGATTTTGCATGCGTGCTGCCACATACGGATAGACAAACACAAAGATGCCGACATACATACCCAATCCGACAATCACGCCTATCACCGCCGCTTTCTCGACGCCGTCCGGCATCAGGCCGCTATCCGCCAGCAAAAAGGCGACCGACAACGCGGCGGCGAAATTGGCTATAACGATCAATATCGCCATCAGATAAATCCGGTAGTACTCGCCGGCACCGACTTCGAACCGGAAAAAGGCATCGCCGTAAGCGCTGTTATCGCGGGTATACCGGGCAATCCGTTGCTGCGCCATCGGCCACAGCAATCCCGCCGTGAAAAACGACAACAGCGGCCACAGCAGTAAACTGACATAGGCTGGCCCGGTTTCGCCGTGAAACGCAAAGCGCAAGCCGCGATAGCTGCTGTTATGCAACCGAAATCGTAGGGAACGTACCAGCAGCCACGGCATGGCCAGCATGATGAGGGCCAAAGCCGCCAGACCCAGCAGCGGATTGAATTGGCTGGTAGCGGAATAAGCGACAAACATCAGAAAAGCGATGACGCGGCCCTTAAGAATCACTTTAGGATCGCCGTGATAATCGAAACCCGCGCCGGCTACCAGGGTGTGACGATAAAAATACTGATTGCGCCGCACCTTGGCCCATGCGGAATAGATGCCGAGCGTGACGATGCTCAGGCAGACGTTGACGATCCAAATTCGAAAATACTCGCCGCCACGGCCGGTGAATTGAAATTGCTGATACTGCCGATCTATCATTTCCATCTCCACTATAGGTTTTTATAGCAAAGAATAGTGCATAACCCGCATCTAGCAAAAACATCAGTCGCTCACGGCAAAAAGACCGGCCTCCCTTTTCCCCCAAAAGCCCACTCGTACAAACAGGAAAAGGCCAGCTGGAAACTCAAAGTTGGGACAAACAACAGAAAATTGCTGCCGGTGCCTGTGCCCGGTTAAAGGAAACCAGTAGGGTTTACGACTGAATATGAAATTGAACGGAGCAAGAGATAGAGAACGGCCCTGTGTCGAAAATGCCGAGGCCGCCGTAAAGGTGGAACGATTGCGATTGGATATTTTTAGTCTGGTGGGTGCTGAGGGGTTCGAACCCCCGACCCTCGCCTTGTAAGGGCGACGCTCTCCCAGCTGAGCTAAGCACCCGACTAAAGGACGCGCATTCTAACCAAAATGTGCGCCGATGCAAAATAGTTTTGTTACCCGCTCCAGCGTCTAACGGCATACCGAGATTCGTAAAACCCGGTATTATCGAAAAAAGCATGTGTGGAAAGACTTGCACCAGGCAAGCGCTGACCCGACAATGAAACTGTCCGGAGCCATCATGGCCGCCCTGTTTTACAATCGGCAACCGGAAACAGCGGTATTTTTTACGAACCGCGCCCCATTAACAAGCTACCCGCACGGCACAGTCATGACCAACCCCATCGGCACCGAATTATCCTCCGACCCGATCAATCTGTTGTTTGTCGATGACGAACCCAATATTTTAAAAGCCCTTAAACGCCTGTTCCGCGCCGCCGAATACAATGTCTATACCGCCGAAAGCGGCATAGAGGGATTGGAGATTCTCAAGCAATCTCCTATCGATCTGATTATTTCCGACATGCGCATGCCGCAGATGGACGGCGCGGAATTTTTAACCCAGGCAGCGACGCACTGGCCGGATACGCTGCGGATTTTATTGACCGGCTACGCCGACCTTGAATCCACGGTAATGGCCGTCAATAAAGGCCGAATCTATTGTTACTGCAGCAAGCCCTGGGACGATAACGAACTAAAAATCCTGGTCGATAACGCCATCGAACAAAAACGCCTGCGCGACGAACGCCAAAAGCTGTTTGCCATCATCAACCGCCAAAACGCCGAACTGAAAGAATTGAATGTCCACCTGGAGGAGCGTGTCGAGCGCCGCACCGAACAACTCAAACTGTCGCTGCAAAAGATAGATCAAGCCCACGCCGCACTGAAAAAGCAATATACCGAAGCCGTCAAGGTGTTTGCCGGCATCATCGAAATGCGGCCCGGCATCAAAAGCGGCCACTCGACCTATATCGCCGAAAACGCCCGCAATGTAGCGCAGCGCATGGGGCTGGAAAGCAGCCAGGTCAAGGACATTCTCTATGCCGGCCTGTTGCTGCAAATCGGCAAGATGAGTCTGCCGGACGACCTGCTTCGGCAATCCTTGAATTTGCTGTCCAGCTACGACAAACAACGCTATCTGCACCATGCCGAGGAAGGCTGGAAGCTGTTGCACGGCATCGAGCAATTGAAAAACGCCTCGGAACTGATTCTGCACCAGTACGAACATTACGACGGCTCCGGCGAACCCAATGCCTTGAAAGGCGAGCAGATACCGATAGGGGCGCGGATTTTGGCCGTGGTCCGCGATTACATCTGCTCCCTGGACGGCTACATCGCCGGCTCGACCATGTCGGTCGATCAAGTAAAAAGTCGTCTGTTGCTGCACAAAGGCAGGGAATACGATCCGGATGTGGTCGAGGTTTTTCTGGCCCTGCTCGCCGAAACCGCCTGCGAGGACAAACGCCCGGTTATCGAAATTGCCTGGACGCAGTTGCAAGCGGGCATGAAAGCGGCGGAAATCCTCTGCGACGACGCAGTGTATCTGAAAAATATCATCCTCAACGCCGAGCACATCGACAGCATACTCGACATGCAGAGGCAGAATAAGAATCTGGTTATTAGGATCAGGGTTTGATTAATCGCCGTAGCTCGATCGGAGCTAACAATGCCCAACGTCTCGACTCTTTACTTGCCGATTGATCGTCCGCAATTCAGGCATACGTGCTTTGGTCACAAATAACTTCCGTGTTTTGATTAGCTAGGATTTTCCCATTCGTCCTGAGCTTGTCGAAGGATGGGCGGGAAAATCCGGACTTCACCGCGCCAAACTGTTCATGCTTCGACAGGCTCAGCACGAACGGTTTGGCGAGCAACGGTTATGTCGGGAAGTTATTTTTAGCTGAATCCTTAACTAACAAAACCAATATCTGAAAAGTAGTGCTGCACTCACCTCAATGGCGAATACGCCATTGCTTCCCAGCGGAATACTCCGCCACCAATCAACATCCTGCGCCTGGTGACTGCCAGTGTCGGCGTTTGGTTATGGTGGCTCTCGAAAGACCTCCGGCAATTTGTTTCCTATTATGAAACAAACAATACAATAAACACCTGATTGTAATTATTTATCGTAGGTATATAGTGGAGTCGTACTTACATAGCGACTAAACATAGTCAAGGTGGAACCGATGAATACTTCAAAAAACTTTTACAGAGACGTGATGACCGGATTGTTTTTTGTCAGCGGCGTACTGAGCTTTATATCGGGTCAATTCATCCTATCCACGCTGTTGTTTGGTGCTGCATCGTTAGCCAGTAATTTGAATCCGGCAACGCCGGCTCGTATTTAATTTTTTGCCTGATCTCGGCGGAGGCTCCGGGCCTTAGATTGAGGTTGCTCATTCAATTGCGATAGAGCACTACCGGCCAAAACCGGCCGATCAATAATGCAAGATTAGCGGTAAGTAAAAGTTCGATACATTCCATTCAACTCCAAGCATAACGCCAGAGGAGAGATACTATGAATTTACGTTACGCAAATATGAAAAGTGCGCTTGATTTTCTATACGCTCCCCCGGTCACGCTGACGATTATCGAATCGTGGAGTGAGGGAGAATTTAACGATGTATTAGACTGGATCGAGCAAATGACTCGCAGGAATTGGCATCGAATATTGATGAGGCCCGAAGTATTCGTGCAACCAAGACCGGATGTTTTGAATATATGGGATGTTGAAATGTAACGGTTATGGGGGGGTGGCGAACGACAAACTTCTACTGCTCCCCAACCAATCGCTGCACCACCAGACTCCCTACCATGTCGCCCTCGACATTCACCATGGTCCGCACGGTATCCAGCAAGCGGTCTATCGGCAACAAAATTGCGACAGCCTCGGCCGGCAAGCCCACCGATTGCAGCACCATCACCATCGTCACCATGCCGGCACTGGGAATGCCAGGCGCGCCGATGGCCGCGACCATGGTGGTGAAGAACACGATCAACTGCTGGGCCAGATCGAGTTCGATGCCGGCCAGATTGGCGACGAACAGCGCAGCGGCAGCTTCGTAAAGCGCGGTGCCGTCCATGTTGACGGTAGCGCCCAGCGGCACCACGAAACCGGCGATACCGGGTTTGACGTGCAGATGCTGCTCGGTGCAACGCAGTGTCACCGGCAGGGTCGCCGAGCTGGAACTGGTGGCGAAGGCGGTGAGCAAGGCTTCGCGGGCGCCGCGCAAAAACTTCAGCGGCGGCATCCGCGTGAACAAATACAGCAGCAGCGGCAGCACCACGAAGCCGTGCAGCAGGGTGGTGCCCAACACCACGGCGATAAATTTAACCAGACTAGTCAATAACGCCAGATTTTGCGTCGCCAGCAACTGCGCCAGCAGCGCCATGATACCGAACGGCGCCAGACGCATGATCCAGCCGACCAGACGCAACATCAGCTCCAGGCCTTCCTGCATCAACAGCAGGATGTTGCGGTAGCGGTCGCCACCGACCACCAGAGCGATGCCCAGCAACAATGCGAACACCACGATCGCCAGCACATTGCCCTGCGCCAGCGCCGCGAACGGATTGACGAACAAACCGTGCAGGAAACCGGCGACGAACTCGGCAAACGACATCTGTTTGGCGGTAAAGCCCTGGCTGGCGTTATGGAACAAATCCAGACTCAGGCCCTTGCCCGGCTCAAACCAATTGGCGGCGCCCAATCCCAGCGCAATCGCTATCGCCATGGTTAGCGCAAAAAACCCCAGTGTGGCTTTCCAGACGCGATGCATTTGACTATGCTGGCGCAGGTTGGCGACGCCGACGGCGATGGAGGTAAACACCAGCGGCGCCAGCACCATTTTCAGCATGTCTATGAACAGGCTGCCGACCAGACCGCATAGATAAATACCCTGCTTGCCGGCGCTCGACTCCGGCCCCAGTTTGGCGAACAGCAAACCCAGAGCCACGCCCAGCGCGGCGCCAACAAAAATTTGAGTGTTTAATGCGATCTTCAATGTCAACTCCCGATATGGATTGGCGAGCAGGAAATCGTTTTTGACTCACTACTCATTACTTCCCACTTCCCACTTCCCTCTTCCCTCTTCCCTCTTCCCTCTTCCCTCTTCCCTCTTCCCTCTTCCCTCTTCCCTCTTCCCATATTCACATGATAGCGGTGTGGATTGGCTTTCCGCCCAAGTATTTCGGTAAAATCGGCGTCTATGACAACCAATACCCCCGATACCGAAGCTTGCCTGTGCGGCTCAAGCCTGAATTATCCCGATTGCTGCGGCCGCTACCACGGCGGCGAACACATGCCGCCGACCGCCGAAGCCTTGATGCGCTCGCGCTTTACCGCCTATGCCCGCCGCGATGCCGATTATTTGCTGAATACCTGGGATGCGGACAAACGGCCGGCGTCTATCGATTTTTCCAAGGAAACCGCGCAATGGCAAAAGCTGGCCATCGTCGCCACCAAGAAAGGCGGCGCACAAGACAGCAAGGGCATCGTCGAATTCAAGGCTTATTACACTCAGGACGGCGGCGAATATTTCATGCACGAGATTAGCCGTTTCGTTAAAACCAAGCAACGCTGGCTTTATCTGGATGGCGCGATCAAGGCGGCGGGCAAAGTCAACGCCGACACCGACACGGGCAAGAACGCACCCTGTGCATGCTGCAGCGGCAAGAAATTTAAACGCTGTTGCGGACGCTGAGCATGACGGCCATCTATGCCCGAGCCGATAGGACTTTTTTACTGCGCAGACTGTGAGTAACCATGTTTAACAGCACCCGCCCCCAAATCATGGGCATCCTTAACGTCACGCCGGACAGTTTTTCCGACGGCGGCCAATATACCGGCGTTGCGGCGGCGATTCGCCAGGCGGAAACCATGATAAACGAAGGGGCCGACATCATCGATGTCGGCGGAGAATCCACTCGTCCTGGCTCGGAACCGGTATCCGCCGAAGAACAGATCCGGCGGGTAGTGCCGGTTATTTCCGCGATACGCGACATAAGCCCGGCAGTTCAAATCAGCATCGACACCACCTTGAGTGAAGTCGCCGCCGCAGCCTTAGAGGCCGGCGCCACGCTTATCAACGACATTTCCGCGGGACTCGGCGATGCCGGCATGCTGCCGCTGGCGGCAGCCAGCGATACCCCCATCATCCTGATGCACATGCAGGGCACCCCGCAGACCATGCAGGATGATCCCTACTACACCGATGCGGTGGCGGAAGTGAAAGCCCTCTTGCAGCAACGCATCGCCGCAGCGCTGGCAACGGGCATCAAGCCGCAGAATATCGCCATCGATCCCGGCATCGGCTTCGGCAAACGCAAGCAGGACAATATTGCCTTATTGGCACACCTCAAGCAATTCGTCGAGCTGGGCTACCCGGTACTGCTGGGCACCAGCCGCAAACGTTTCATGGGCAGCATTTGCAATGTTTCGGAGCCTTGCGAACTGGTCACAGCCACCGCCGTCACCACGGCGCTGGGAGTAATGGCCGGCGTCGCCATGTTTCGGGTACATGACGTCAAGGCTAACCGCCAGGCGGCGGATGTGGCCTGGGCAATCAAGCAGGCGCAATGAATCTAGGCTTGCATCCGCGTTTGCAGGCGCTGGAACGGCAATTCGCGCCCTCCCCGCTGACCCCCATAATCGATAATGAATTGGCTCGGCACCAGATTGAGGTGTGGATCAAACGCGACGACCTGATCCATCCCGTCATTTCCGGCAACAAGTGGCGCAAACTCAAATACATCCTGAACCACGCCCTGCATCTCGGCGCCGATTGCATCGTCAGCATGGGCGGCAGTTATTCCAATCATCTGCACGCACTGGCTTTTGTCGGCAAAACCCTGGGAATCAGAACTGTTGGTTACGTGCGCGGCGAACAACCCGAGCCACTCACCCCGACATTATCGGACCTGCGAGACTGGGGCATGGAGCTGCGTTTTGTTTCGCGTAGCGAGTATCGGCAATTGCGCGATTATAAGCACCACGACAGTCTGCCCGGCCTAAAATCCGGTCAATACTGGCTACCCGAAGGCGGCTCTACCGACCTGGCATTGAAGGGCGTTGCCGAAACTGTCGCGGAAATCGATCACGATTTCAATTTGCTGGCGGTAGCCTGCGGCACAGGCACCACATTGGCCGGATTGGTTGCCCATGCCCCGGTTTCCAGCCGAATTTTGGGGGTAGCCGCCTTAAAAAACGCGGGCTTTCTGGTCTACGACGTTCAACAACTATTAGGTTCGCAAGGCATAAGCAGAGAAAACTGGCAAATCGCGCTGGATTATCACTGCGGCGGTTTCGCCAAAACCACGCCGGCCTTGCGCTCGTTTATCCGCGAATTCGAGATCCGGCATGGCATTCCGTTGGAACCGGTTTACACCGGAAAATTATTGTTCGCGATTTACGACTTGATCAGGCAGGACTATTTTGAAGCAGGACAAAAGCTGGTGGTTTTGCATACCGGCGGCTTGCAGGGGAAAAGACAATCGTAGATACCGTCTTAAACTTGCTTATGCAAGGGAAAAATTAGGATCAAAAGGTTTACCGGATTTCAAGATAGCGAAAGCCAGATGAATGAGCTTACGCATGGCGGCGCAGACAATGAGTTTGCCGTT
>Ga0208264_1000067_pt1 | contig 69033 bp, 57 predicted proteins | sample LakWasMet31_HOW6_2_FD_183873 | JGI IMG/M metagenome (GOLD analysis project Ga0208264, IMG submission 183873) | Freshwater sediment methanotrophic microbial communities from Lake Washington under simulated oxygen tension - Sediment Metagenome... | ecosystem: Environmental > Aquatic > Freshwater >... | reverse complement strand
AACCGGATCGACCGCACGGCAGTTAAAGGAAGTGCTGATGATTGATGCGCAGGTCAATGATGAGGAAGATTTGACCTATGATGATATTTTGGAAACAACCATCGCTTCGCGTCGGGCATCAAGCAATGTCAGTTATTTAGCTTTTACTGCCACGCCAAAAACCAAAACCTTGGAACTGTTTGGCCGTCTGCCTAACCCGAATGAAGCACCATCCAAAACCAATCTGCCCGAAGCCTATCATGTCTATAGCATGCGTCAGGCCATTGAGGAAGGCTTTATTCTGGATGTGTTGAAAAACTTCACCAATTACAAGGTGGCTTATAACCTGGCGTTAAAAATCCAGGGTGCCGACCAGGAAGTCGAAAGCAAAAAAGCCAAGGTTAAACTCAATCAATGGGTGCGTCTGCATGATTACAACATCGCCCAAAAAGTGCAGGTGATTGTTGAGCATTTTAAAGAGAACGTCATGGGCTTGTTAGGTGGACACGCTAAAGCCATGGTGGTCACCAGTTCGCGCAAAGAAGCCGTGCGTTACAAACTGGGGTTTGATAACTACATTAAAGCCAAAGGCTATCAACACATCCATGCCATGGTGGCATTTTCGGGCGAAGTGGAGTTTAGTGATAAAGATCCGAATGCGGCGGGATTTGTTGGCGAAAAATTTACCGAAGGTAATATGAACCCAAACCTTAAAGGCCGAGACATGCGCAAGGCCTTTGATTCTGATGATTACCAAGTGATGATTGTCGCCAACAAATTCCAGACTGGTTTTGATCAGCCCAAACTGTGCGCAATGTATGTCGATAAAAAGCTTGGTGGCGTGGAATGCGTGCAAACGCTATCGCGACTTAATCGCACCTATCCTGGCAAAGCTGAAACGGGCACATTTGTGTTGGATTTTTTTAATGCGCCGGAAGACATCCTTAATGCCTTTCAGCCTTATTACCAAACTGCCGAATTAGCCAATGTATCCGATCCGGATTTAATCTTTGATCTATTCGATAAACTGCGTGCAACCGGTATTTTTACCTGGCAAGAAGTCGAGCAGTTTTGTGAAGCCTTTTTTGTAAAAAGCAAAAGTAATGCGGCCATCGCCAATATTTGTAAACCCGCTGTTGAACGTTGGCAAAAACGCTATAAATCAGCGCTAGACGCATTTAAACAAGCCAAGGACATGTTTGAGCGGACTAAGAAAACTGCCGATGCGGTGTTAATTGCTAATGCAGAAAACAGTTTTAAAGCCTGTAAGCAAGAAAAGGATGCGTTGGAAATCTTTAAAAAGGATTTAGGCACCTTTGTGCGCTTTTATGAATTTATGTCGCAGATAGTTGATTACGACGATAAGGCTTTAGAAAAACTCAGCTTGTATGCCCGCAATCTGCGACCTATGTTGCGTGAAACCTTGCTGGAAGAGGAGGGTATTGATCTGAATGGCGTTGTTTTAAGCCATTACCGCTTATCCATTATTCGTCAGCAAGATTTGAAACTCAAAGCAGATGCTGCGGACTATAAACTGGAACCCGGCGAAGGCTTGGGCACAGCAAAACCCAAAGATAAGCATGAAGAATTCATTTCTCAGATCATCAGCCGTTTGAATGAGCTGTTTATTACCGATCATCTCACCGAAAAAGACTTGGTGAATTACGCCTACACGATTAGAGATAAAATCAGTGAAAACGAATTGGTCATGAAGCAAATAGCCAATAATTCAACTGAACAAGCGATGCTGGGCGATTTTAGCAAAGCCGTTGACGATGCCGTTATGGATAGTAGTGAGGCTCATAACAACCAGATGATGCAGTTGTTATCCAATCCTGCCAAAGCCGCCAGTTTTGCTAAGGTGGTGTTTGATTTGTTGAAGTTGGCAGAATAAACACATCCAACATTCATACCAATTTCCAAAGTCTTATTCCAACACTAAAAAATGGAGCCACAATGCATTTACAATTTGTAGAAATACAAAATTTTCGAAAGCTTAAATCGATCCGGATCGACTTTGCCGAGAAAACAACACTGTTCGTGGGTGCAAACAACAGTGGCAAGACCTCTGCGATGGTTGCTCTTGGCCATTTTCTGGTTGATGAAGGCCGTTTTACGACAAACGATTTTACTCTATCAAACTGGAGTCGCATCGACAAAATAGGGGCTGATTGGGAGGCTAATTCAATTCAACCCGGTTCGCAAAGTCCGAGCTTGACTGAGTGGGAAAGTGTGCTGCCGTCTATGGATATTTGGTTGCGGGTAACGAATAACGAGATTCATCACGTCAGTCACTTACTACCAACGCTAGACTGGGAAGGCGGACTACTTGGCGTTCGATTACGGTTGGAGCCGAAAAACATCGACGAACTTTACAAAGATTATCTTTCTTCCATCAGAGCTGCCAAAGCAATAACAATAAAGGCTGCAGAGCAGAAAGCAAAAGATGTCGAGTACACCTTGAAATTATGGCCAAAATCTATGCATGATTTCCTGACACGACGAATGCGTGGCCTTTTTACGGTTCGTGCATATGCTTTAGATCCTAACAGCCAAAAACTTCCAGTAAATGGGGTTGCATATCCACAGCCATTGCCCCCTGGAAGCGAACCTATAGAAGGAGACCCATTCAAAGGGCTAATAAGGATTGACGAAATCAATGCGCAGCGTGGTTTTGGAGATGCAAACTCCAAAGGAGCTAGTGTTGACAGCGATGTTCGGGAAAACCATGATCGTTCTGAAAAACGCAAATTGTCAGATCAACTCCGTTCCTATTACGCTAAACACCTTGATCCATCAGAATTTCCAGAGCCTTCAGATTTGGACGCCTTACAGGCTATTGAAAATGCACAGAGCGTATTTGATGAAAGACTAAAAGTAGGGTTTTCAGATGCGCTTAATGAACTCGAAGTCCTAGGATATCCAGGGGTCACCGATCCGAAGCTAACCATCTCGACCAAAATTAGGCCAACAGATGGTATGAACCACGATGCTGCGGTGCAATATGAGGTAATTTCTCAAGTTGCTGGCTCTTTACGTTTACCAGAGGAATATAACGGGCTTGGATATCAAAATTTGATTTCCATGGTTTTCAAGTTGATGAGCTTTCGAGACAGCTGGATGCAGGTCGGCAAAGCAGCGAAAAAATCAAATCAAAGTTTTTCTCTATCGCCACTGCATTTGGTACTGGTCGAAGAACCAGAGGCTCATCTTCATGTGCAAGTTCAACAGGTTTTTATTCGCAAAGCCTACGACATTCTGCGTAAACATGATGATTTGGGTTCTAACATAAACTTAACAACACAATTAATCGTTAGTACCCATTCCAGCCATATTGCGCATGAATGCGATTTCTCATGTTTGCGTTATTTTCGGCGGTTACCAGCACAATCAATGGGATCTGTTCCAACCTCAACAGTAGTAAATCTATCTGAGGTTTTTGGAATAGGCAGGGCAACCGAAAAATTTGTTACTCGTTATTTAAAAGCGACACACTGTGACCTGTTTTTTGCCGACGCAGCCATTTTAGTTGAGGGTCCAGCTGAGCGTATGCTGGTACCCCATTTTATTCGCAATCATTTTCAAGAGTTAGATCAACGCTACATTACTTTACTTGAGATTGGTGGTAGTCACGCACATCGATTGCGTCGACTAATCGAACATCTCGGGCTGATCACACTTGTAATCACAGATATAGATGCAGCAGAGCCAACAGGAAGACATCCAGCCGTTCAGCCAAAGAGAGGCGAGGGACATATCACCGGAAACTCCACATTGAAATCGTGGCTTCCTCACAAAAAGACAATCGACGAACTATTGGATATAAATGCGATTGAAAAAGTTAAGAAATATGATGATTTCTTTTCAATTCGTGTTGCTTATCAGGTTCCGATTAGCGTTGAGCTGCAACAAGAGGATAATCCTGTAGAGGCGCTTTCGAACACGTTTGAAGATGCCTTGGTCTTTGAAAATATATCGATTTTTAGAGATTTAAAAGGCAGCGGTCTGATAAAGAGTTTCAAAAATGCCATAACCGAACACAAGACACCAACTGCTTTGGGTAAGGCGATGTTTACCAGTCTGAAAGATGGCAATAAAAAAGCTGCATTCGCCTTAGATTTGCTCTATTTAGAAGAGCCTAATAAACTTAAAACACCAACCTACATCAATGATGGATTATCTTGGCTGCAAGCACAACTACAGCGAAAACAGGAAGAACTTTTGGCTACTGATGTTCTGTCGGCCTTATCGGAAGGTAATGAGTAATGGAAAGCTCATTTGTTGCAGATGACAATAATGTCGATGATCAAGTAGACCACGAAATCAGTGTCTGCCTCAATTTGGAAAATCCAATCAGCTTTTTTTTGTTTGCAGGCGCTGGCTCAGGAAAAACACGTTCTCTGGTAAAAGCATTACACCAATTACGAGAAAATAGCGGTAAACGTCTACGTATGAATGGGCAACGGGTAGGTGTCATCACCTATACCAACGCTGCTTGTGATGAGATCAAACAACGCCTCGAGTTTGATTCTTTGATCGAGGTGTCAACCATTCACAGTTTTGTTTGGTCGCTGATCGGTGGCTTTCACACTGATATCAAGCATTGGCTTAAGAAAAATCTTAAGGATGAAATCGCTGAATTGGAGGAACTTCAAAGTAAGGGAAAAGCCGGAACGAAGGCGGCGCAGGATCGCATAAAGAGCATCGAGTCAAAACGGAAACGTTATGCTGATTTGGATGATATCAAGCGCTTTACGTATAGCCCAAGTGGAGACAATCGAGGGAGGGACTCCTTAAATCACTCCGAAGTTATCAAGATAGGAGCTGACTTCCTTACGAGGAAGCCACTCATGCAAACGATACTGGTTAACAAATTCCCCATCCTCTTAATTGACGAAAGCCAAGATACAAACAAACTCCTTATGGATGCTTTTTTGGAGGTTCAAAATCAGAAAAGCTCATGTTTTGCCCTTGGGTTGCTCGGTGACGTCATGCAGCGGATATACGCGGACGGGAAGGCTGATTTGGGTCGAGACTTACCTCCCGATTGGGCAAAACCAGTTAAAAAGATGAATCATCGATGCCCACCGAGGATAATCAAACTGATCAACAAAATCCGGTCGGCAGTCGATAATCAAGAGCAGTGGGCAAGAACTGACAAAGAGGAAGGCTTCGTTCGTTTATTTATCTTGCCAAGCAATACTGTCGATAAAGAAGTAGCAGAGCGAGAAGTTATTCGACGAATGTCAGAGGCCACAGGCGATCCGCTTTGGAGTGGCCCTGATGAAAATGTTAAAACCTTAATACTCGAACATCATATGGCTGCACGGCGTATGAATTTTTTGGAAATGTTTGAGCCTCTATACCAAGTTGAAAGGTTACGGACTGCATTACTGGATGGTTCTCTTCCAGGATTAGGCCTTTTTTCAAAAAATGTATTACCCCTGGTCAAAGCAAAACAAAGCGGCGATGAATTCGCCGCAGCAGCTATTATCCGCAAATTTTCGCCTTTGTTGAGTAAATCTACACTTAAACTATTGGCCGATCTTGAGATGGATCAAAGCCATCAAATGAAGTTATCTCGCGTAGCTGTCCAGAGATTAATGGACCTTTGGACAAGCAATGCAAAACCATGCTTTGGGGAAGTTTTGCGGTGTGTCAGTCAAACAGGATTATTTGAAATTCCAGGAAGCTTAGTTTCAATTGCTTCTCGAAATGTAAGCGAGCAGAAGAATGCTGATGAAAGCATGGAAACACTTAATGCAGAAAATGGAAACTCCGAATTGGACGCCTGGGATAAATTGCTGCTGACTCCTTTTTCACAAATCGAAGCTTACACTGCCTATGTTAACGGGTTGGCATCATTTGACACCCATCAAGGTGTCAAAGGCTTGGAATTTCCTAGAGTATTGGTTGTTATGGACGATGACGAAGCTCGTGGCTTTCTATTTAGTTATGACAAATTGTTCGGTGTCAAGGATAAGACAAAGACAGATTTAGAAAATGAACGCGATGGGAAAGATACGGGTATAGATCGTACCAGACGACTTTTTTATGTGATTTGTAGTAGAGCTGAGACTAGTTTGGCAATTGTGGCGTATTCAAGTCATCCTGAAAAAGTTAGTGATCATGTGATTCGTGAGGGCTGGTTTGAACGCGGTGAAATCGAACTCATAACCTGAGGCCAACTCTGAACTAGTCGGTATTTATTAGCTGGGAGGAAATTCGTTAGTCACACAACAGAAAGGAAAAACGTTAGTGAAATTCATACATGCAGCAGACATACATTTGGATAGTCCATTAACGGGATTAAGTGCTTACCCTGACGCCCCAGTGGAAATGCTGCGGACGGCGACTCGCGATGCCTTTACCAATCTGGTTACCGAAGCGATTGAGCAGTCGGTTGACTTCATGGTGATTGCCGGCGACCTGTACGATGGCAATTGGAAGGATCACAACACCGGCATTTATTTCTGTAAAGAGATGGGCCGTCTGAAGAAAGCCGGTATTCCTGTTTATTTGCTGTTCGGCAATCACGATGCCGAAAGTGAAATGACCAAGAAGCTGCAATTGCCTGAAAATGTCTTTGCCTTCGAAACTCGAAAACCATCCACTTTTCGTCTTGAACATCTAAAGGTAGCACTCCATGGACACAGCTTTAAGGAAAAAGAAACCTTAGAGAATCTGGTGACGGAGTATCCAGCCCCCGTGCCTGGAATGTTCAATATTGGTGTATTACACACGGCGCTTGAGGGCAATGCCGCGCACGCCACCTATGCCCCGTGCAGTTTGAATGAACTGCATGCCAAGGGCTACCACTACTGGGCACTGGGCCATGTGCATGAGCATCAAATCTTTAAAGGTGCTTCGACGGTGGTTTTTCCTGGTAACTTGCAAGGAAGACACATTCGGGAAACCGGACCGCGTGGCGCAGTTATCGTGACGGCAGATGAGCATGGCGTTCAGGGCATTAATCGCCTGTTTGTCGATGTACTGCGCTGGGCTAGTCTTGATGTCGATGCAACCGAATGTAAAACACTTTCTGACGTGGTAAAGGTTATAGGTCAAGGGCTTGATGCACTTATAGAAAACAGCCCATTTAGCATTCCTATAGCAGTTAGAGTCACCGTCACCGGCAAAACAGCGGCTCACGGTGATTTATTCGGGTTGGAGTTGCAACTACGCTCTGAAGTCTTAGCCTTGGCGGTCGCCATCGGCGCGGATCGTCTTTGGATTGAAAAGGTAAAGGTGGCCACGTCAGCGGTAGATGAGGGTGAGGCGGTGCGAGCACGAGCCGACGCGTTATCCGATTTGCAGGATCTGTTGCAGGCAGCTGAATCAGACCCTGACTTTCTTAACAGCCTACAGGCGGAACTGTTAGGCTTAGTGAACAAAGCCCCTTTGGAGTTGCAAACCACGGTTCCCTACTTTAAAGCCATTCGCTCTGGCGACCTGGTAGAGTTGGTGCGCGAAGTCCGTCCGGGACTGGTGTCACATTTAGCCCAAGCGGAGTGACCTGACGATGCGTTTTCACCGTTTAGATCTGATCAAATACGGCAAGTTCTCTGATCGTTCTGTAGAGTTTCCTGTTGCAAAGCAAGATTTCCATCTCATTGTTGGACCCAATGAGGCCGGTAAGTCCACGTTGCGATCCGCCATCGTAGATTTGCTTTTCGGCATTCCAACACGCTCTGCACATAGTTTTCTGCACCCACTGAATGAATTACGTATGGGAGCCTCTATCAGCAATATCTCAGGCACACTTGAATTTCAGCGCACAAAAGCATTAAAACAAACCCTACGCTCGCCACTGGATGCGGTCTTATCGGATAACACATTAACACCGTTTCTGGGGACTGCGGATAGGAGCTTCTTTGATCAAATGTTTGGTCTTGACCATACCCGTTTGGTGTCGGGTGGGAATAGCATACTGAGTGCCGAAAATGACGTTGGCCAAATATTATTTCAATCGGCAGCGGGTGTTGCCAGTCTGGGTAAAATTCGTGATGCGTTGTTTGCGGAAGCAGATGAGCTATGGGCGTCGAGAAAATCGAACAACAGGGCGTATTACATTGCTGCTGACCAGCTAGAAAAAGCAACGGACGCTTTAAGAGACGCTACGGTCAGAACAAAAGTCTGGGTGGAGGCCAATTGTAAGGTCGAATCTCTGCAAGCAGCACTAAGTAGTGAGCGAGACCGCCATCAACAACTCCAAAGCCAGCGCAGTAGCCTGGAGCGTATTCGAAGACTCGCACCGTTTTTGATAAGCCTAAAGGAAAATGAAAATAAACTGGCGGAATTAGGTGTGGTAATCGAATTACCAATCAATGCCGCAACGACCCTTGCAACCGCAGAACGAGAGCTTGCCATCGCCCAGCAGCGACTAGACCTGCGCAATGAAGAGGTTAAAAAAATCACCGAAGATTTGGAAAATATCCAAGTGGATGCGCCAGTGCTTGGAATCGCTGCCGATATCTGCAATCTCGATAACCTTCGCCTACAATACAGCGCTTATGAACGTGATATAGCGAATCGAAACATTGAAATAGCTACGCTTTGGCAAGACGTTTGCCGAGCCTGTATTCAGTTAGGTTGGACACCTGATTCTAAAGAGGAAATTGCCCAGCACTTACCATCACTGCTTGTTCGACGCGAACTGAGTCGATTGCTCCGTGAACGTGGTGGCATATTTCAAACATTAAGGTCAGCGGAACAGGCCGAAAAGGTCAAGCGTTCCGAAATGGAAGAACTAATTGCCCAGTTGCATGAATTGCAAACTAGTGAAGTCAAACCAGCACTTCCTGCTGCATTAGTAAACGCCAAATCTTTTGGTGATACGGATACAACCCTCCAAAAGCAACAGACAACGCTGACCAAGACGAAATCAGCGTTGGAAAGCGTATTGGCGGAATTGGGGCAATGGTGCAAGCCCTTGACTGAGTTAATAGCCCTCCAGTTGCCAAGCCAAGAAAAGATTAACCGCTTGCTGCAAGAGCGCCAAGCCCTCAGTACTGAGCAAAAGTCTTTATTACAGAGCTTAAATAACCAAACAGCCAACGTCGTCCGTATTGAACTCCAAATCGCCCAGTTTAATGTGCTGCATAAGCCCACAACATTCGAAAGTGTCAGTGAAGCGCGGGCTATACGAGATGCCGCATGGCAAGATATTAAAGACGGCGTGAGCAGCCTGCAACAAGCAGCTCAAAAATTTGAGTCAAAAATCATTACTGCAGATCAAGTCGCGGATAGGCGACTTGATGATGTTGAAGAGGCAACAGAACTCCAAAACTTGAATCATCAGCTCGAACGAGAGAAACAAAATCTAACGATTATTGAAGACCACTGTTCAACTCTGGAAGCAGAATTGCAGAAGTTTGATGTCCGATGGACTCAAGAAGCAGAGAATCTAACTTTAGTCGGCATGTCCTTAGAAGACATAGGTCCTTGGATGCTAAAACGCGAAAAGGCATTGACTATAGCTGCAGCCGCTCAGGATGCACAGGATGAGGTTGATTCGCTTTGCCGATCAATTGCAGAGTCCAGACTCAATCTCACCAAGGCATTACAAGAAGCAGGACTTCTAGTGGACAAAGCTGATAGTTTATCGGCACTGTGTGTGCAGGCAGAAAGCTATATCCAAACTATCGACAGCGCTAAAGTTCGGCACGAAACGTTGTCAACGCAATTGCGTACTGCGCAAAACCACGCCAATACCTTAAAGCAAGCCACAGAAGCAGCAACAACCGAGCAAGCCCGATGGACTGAAGCTTGGTCAATGGCACTCGCCAAAGCCGGATTGTCCACGAACATGGATAGTGGCATGGTTGAAGGCACATTAGAGCTCATTGATCAAATTACAGAAAAGTTAGAAAAGATGCGGCAAATTCAAGTCGAGCGTATCGACACCATGAATACGGATCTGACGGCATTTTCTGTTGAAGCGAATCGACTTGCCCAAATGATTAGCCCGGAACTTATTGACCAATCTGCAGTGCAAATTGCACAAACTTTAGCCAATCGCTTGAATCACGCCCGTGAGTGTTTTACGGAAAGCAATCGACTTAAAGAAGCACTCCGTGTCGCAAACACCCAGATGATGGAAGCCCAGGAGTCTAATCAAACAGCACTGGCCAGTTTGAAGCCGTTAATGGAAAGAGCAGGGTTAGAGAATCCGGCTTTGCTGGATAAGGTGATTGGTCGCTCAGATGAGCGACGTCGCCTTGAGGCCGAAATAATCGACGCCAAAACCAAACTTCTCAATGGAGGGGACGGTCTCACTCGAATACAAATTGAGGCGGAGATTGATGCGGCTGACTTGCTTCAGCTTACCGCTACACTTACTCTCATCAACGATGAGCTATCTGTTGCGGTACAACGGCAAAATACGCTTGCAGCAGAGCACGCAACTGCACAAAGGGCATTATCCGAAATCGGTGGTTCCGATGCAGCCACACAAGCCGAGGCGCAGCGCCAAGAAGCGCTTGCGCAAATGTCGGATGTCGCTGAACGCTACATAAAAGTATTCACGGCTGGTCGTTTGCTGCGTTGGTCAATTGACCGCTATCGGGAAGAAAAGCAGGGGCCGCTGTTGCAACGTGCAGGTGCAATTTTTTCGACATTAACTTCTGGATCATTTAGCAAGCTCATTGTAGATTTTGAACGGGAACCCATGGTGTTGGAAGGCCTACGTTCAGATGGCAAACTGGTCGGTATTTCTGGAATGAGTGACGGCACACGTGACCAACTTTACTTAGCACTTCGATTGGCGGCACTAGAAATGCACCTGGATCATGCCATGCCGTTGCCTTTCATCGCCGACGATTTGTTTATTAATTACGATGATGTACGATCAAAAGCAGGTTTTGAAGCACTAAAAGCATTATCCGAACAAGCCCAAGTCATCTTTCTTAGCCACCATGACCATTTGATTCCAACGGTGCAAGAGGTGTTTGGTAAGCAAGTGAATGTTGTGCTCTTATGATTAATACGCCGCTGAAGCAATCAACCTGCGAAGTTAATCTGCTTGAATTCACCAATATGAATTGCATGTCAAACCGTCGACAAAAGGAAAGCTAATGACAATTCTACAAGAGATCCTAAAGTGGTCCAAAGGTCTTCCTGAATGGCAACAAGATGCTATCACTAAGCTTTATATGAAGCCTGAGCTTGACGCCCGAGACTTAGATGATATTTATGCCTTGCTTAAATTAGCACACGGCATTCCTGACCCTAATGCCCGAGTTCCTATCATACTCTCTTCTGAGCAAGTAGCAGCCCCTCAGGTTTCGGCTCGACTTGTGCAACTCGTCGCGATCAAGAATCTTCGCAACGTCAACGCCTTGGCAGAAGGTCAGAGGCTTCCGATCAATCCGAACGGCCTCAGTGTCATATATGGCGAAAACGGTACTGGCAAGTCAGGATATTCGCGAGTATTCAAAAAGGCTTGCCGTGCCCGCGACCAACGTGAGCCCATCTATCCAAACGCGCATAAGGAGCCTAGCACGATTCCCCCCCAGGCTACCTTTGAACTTATCGTTGATAGCACCCCTGTCGAAGTCGAATGGACTTTTGGAGAAGAAGCTCCAGAACAACTTTCTTCAATTGCCATGTTCGATTCACATTGCGCTCGTGCCTATGTCGACAACCATGGTGATTTTGCTTATGTGCCTTATGGTCTAGATATTCTCGAAAGACTTGTGAATGTTTGCACGAAACTACGAGCCATGGCAACGAAGGAACAAACTGATAATGAGCCAAACGTTGAGCTATTCTCAATATTGAGCAAAACCCAAACGCAGGTCGGTAAGCTCCTGGCTTCACTCTCAGAAAAAACCAAACCCAATGACATTGAAGTTCTGGCGACTTTGACTGAAGCCGACCAAGAGAGGCTCACGTCCCTTAACAAAACGCTCGCGGAGGCTGACCCCAAGCAGAAGTCGCAGGACCTCAAGCTTCGGGCAGTGCGATTTACAAGTCTCTCCACCCGAATCGGCACCGCCATTAAGGTTGTCAACGATGCCAACATCACCAATCTCAAACACCTCATCGAAAAGTCGAAAGTTGCAAAGCAAGCCGCCGAACTCGCAGGCAAGCAATTCAAAGAAACCCCAGGTCTTCTCCCTGGCACAGGGGGAGATGCGTGGAAGGCCCTCTTTGAAGCAGCCAGAACCTTCGCTGTTGAATCCCACTTAGGCAAGGACTTTCCGCACTTGGGTCCAGAATCCAAATGTCCGCTCTGCCAGAAAACTCTCGAAATCGATGGGGAAGCGAGGCTAGAAGCATTCGATATCTTTTACCAGCAAGCAGCCGAGAAAGCCGATAAAGCGGCTCGTAAATTAGCGGTGGATACTTATCGTTCCATTGAACAAGCCCAACTTGATTTATTAATTGATGAGGCCTTGGGAAAAGAGCTTTCAGTAGTACTTCCAAAGTTGGCGGACGACTGTTTCAACATGCAAAAAGCCTTGATTGAGCGGCGATTAGCCATTATGGAAGCATCAAAACCCGGCGGGGATTGGAACGCGATAGCCACGTTGCCTCTGGATCCTCGCGAAACCCTGGAGATCCTCAATATCCAGCTTCTCGCAGAGACCAAGCTCCTTGATGATACTATGGATGAAAAGGCAAAAGCTGTGTTGGTCAGCGAAAAAGCTGAACTCGACGCACGACTGAGGCTCATGGATCTAAAAGCCGCCGTTTTAAACGCCATTGCCAAGTTCGTATTGAAAAACAAACTCTTAGCCTGTTACAAGGCAGGAAGCGCAACCTCTATCTCTCGTAAGTCTACTGATCTATCCAAAACAATGGCTACCCAAGAAGTAGCCGATGCCCTCAACAATGAGCTGCAAAAACTCAATGTGCATGAATTGAAAGTAGTGATGAAGCCTGAATCACCAAGTGGTAAGACACGATTTAAATTGGTATTGGAAGTCCAGGGCAACGCTTCAGCTAAAGACATTCTAAGTGAAGGAGAGCAACGCGCGATTGCAATCGCATCATTTCTCGCTGAAGTGAACCTCGGGAAAGATCGTGGTGGCATCATTTTCGACGACCCAGTTTCTTCTCTAGATCATAGGCGCCGTTGGCACGTCGCGAAGCGCCTGGCAGAAGAGGCTAAACGACGCCAGGTGATAGTCTTAACACACGATATCTATTTTCTTTGCATCCTCCAACAAGAAGCCGAAGCCGCCGGACTCGACTGTTCGCCGCAATGCATCCGAAAAACGTCAATTGGATTTGGCGTGCAAACAGATCGTTTGCCTTTTGACGCAATGAACACATCCAAGCGAGTCAAATCTCTTAGGCAAATGCATGAGATTGCCGCCAAAGCCCACAAAGCAGGCGACGAGGACGAAGCAAAGCGGCTCACCCGCGACACCTATTACCACTTGCGGCTTGCTTGGGAACGAGGAGTCGAGGAAGTTCTCTTCCAAGGCACCGTCATGCGCTTCGCTGAGGGGATTTCCACACAAAAACTCAGTTATGTCGTGGTCGAAGACACCGACTATTCGAAGATCGAGGCAGGCATGACCAGGAGCTCTAAGTTCGCGCACGACCCAGCTCTCGCCGTGCATTTGCCAACGCCGCACCCCGACGAACTCTTTGCCGACATTGAAGCACTCGAAACATGGCGCAGATCTGTTGAATTGCGGAAAGAGGCAGTACGCGCTAGGCGATCATGAAAATACTCAGAATTTTGGGTACGACAACGATATAAATCCAACAATTTAACATAATTATGATTATGCGAATTTGTTATGTTAGCGCAATTTAGTCATGTCCTGTTTTAGCAAAATAGAAATGTCCTATCTAGCGTAATTTAACGACTGGTTAATTGACTCAGTGGGCTTATGTTATGCAGGAATTTATAACTATGAACCGCCCAGAATTACATCGTGTCGAAGTTATCCAAAAATTATCAGATAAACGTCTGTCTGAATGTGAAGCTGTCGCGCTAGTCCTTTAACCGAATACTTTCAATCTTGGCACGATTGATAAACTCTATCTTGCCTTCATGAGCTAACCAGCCAATACTGCGTTGAATAATTATTTCTTCTTCAGTAAGCACTTTGAGCAATTTCGAAACCGGTGTGATGCCATGTTGTGATAAATAATGCCAAATGTTGCCTGCTGTTAACCCCACTCGTTCTGCAATAAGCAGATCCGTTGCTTCGATAGAAGGTTTAGCTGCCAGGGGTTTAGATGGTTTTGTAGGTTGTTTTACAGCACTGACCGTTTTCGGCTTCGCAGTTTGGGTTGTGGCTGCAACTTGCTGGTCGAGGGCTGCATTCTTATCAGCTTCCAGCGCTTTGACAGGTGCTTTTTTAATAGGACTTTTTTTAACTGTTTCTGCCGAGGCAACTGCTACAATTGTCGGTTCCGCTATTGTTTGCTTAGCCGGTAATTCTTTTGTCGCCTTTACTGCCTTTTTAGGCTTGACCTTCGAGACAGTGGCGTCGGCGCCTTGCTCGGTTGTCGTGGTTGAGCTTGGCTTATCTGTGGGTAATGTAGTTTTTTTCATAGAGAGATTTGATAGTGAAAAATAAGGGTTAACAATTCAGGCATAGTCGTATTAAACTCTTGCAATCTATTCTACTTGAATTGCCGAAATTTTGAATAATACCTAACGATCCAAGCCTTAGTGCCATTTAAATGCATGACTAAACCTAAACTGGTTGTTGTTCAGCGTAAAAAACACAAGTTTACGCTGACTAGCAGTTGCCGCTGTAAGCATTTTGGGTATTAGAAATTTTGATCATATTACCCTCTCCTAAAAAATGTAAAATTAGACGCCAGATGCATCAAACGAAAAGGTGGTCTAATGATAGGTAAATAAATGCCTTTTTATGCAGTTGCTTATACAAATTACTATCATTATTTTACTTCGAGTCGTATGTAATCTTCTATTTTTTATAGAAAAGTATTGTGTAATTTCCCCGAGTTTGGTTGAAATTGGCTAATTCGTCTATGCCCCAACTCAATCAACTTTGAGAATCTTGCAATGTAGGCGCGATTGATCAATACGCTTACGCATTTCCAGCCCAGATTTAAAATTGATAACGCGTCTGGCATTAATGATGACGGTTTCTCCTGTCATTGGGTTACGGCCTTCACGCTTGGGGTGGGTTTTTACCGAAAACGCACCAAAACCACGTATTTCAACACGCTCGCCACTGACAAAAGAATCAACCATCCTGTCTAATAAACTTTTGACGGCTAATTCAACATCCTTAGCGCTTAAATGTGGTTGCTTCGCGTTTAAGGCAGAAATGAGTTCAGATCTAGTCACAGGGTCTCCATTTGTGGTCTTGTCAATGCCATTTTGCTCATAAAATCCCTAGCAAATTAAAATACAAATTTGCAATTTTTGGGAATGGATAGGCCTGCATTGTTGTTTTTAATAAGTTTAATGACAACACAGACTATATATTTAGCTTTTTGTGAAGTGCTGTCAACCAGTTGAATTTTCCACCAGATTTCAAGCATACTTGTTAGAAAGCAAAACCCTTATGGAAATGCTGGAAGCCGCCATAAAGAAAAATCAAAGATCTTAAACGGCTAGCCAAATTCATTTGCATTGCCATCCGTTAGAGCCTAATTATTGACTGCATCCTTTAAATTCTTGCCGGCTTTAAATGAAGGAATCCTCGCAGCGGCAATAGTAATGGCTTCACCCGATTGTGGGTTTCGACCGGTGCGTTCCGCGCGATCTTTAACATCAAAGGTGCCGAACCCCACCAATGCGATGCTATCACCAGCTTTTAACTTTGCTTCAATTGTTTTTATTAATGCATCCAATGCTTTGCCCGAATCGGTTTTGGTCAATTTGGAATGATTAGCAATTGCATCGATAAGTTCAGATTTGTTCATAAGATGGATATTCCTTGGAAAGGGTGATTATTAAATTGCTATTTTAGCCCATTAATCTTTGTATTTCAGTTCAGTTGTGATTTAACCTGGCTTCATATTCTAAAGTTAATCTCATCTAAAGCAGAGATACAAAAAACGCTTTGTTAAGCAGTATGTCCTACTTGTTTAAATTCCTTCTGGAGAATCAAAACAATGAGAAATAGTGTGATCATAAGTTTGTTACTTATTTGTTCATGCCAATCAGCGCATGCAGGCAGATATTACAACCGTGACTATGACAGGGTTGATGCAATAGCCGACCAAGAAATTGCTGCAATTGATGCTCAGGAGCGTGCCCAAGTTATGGAAGAACTGCGAGAGGGTGACTATCGGCAAGCTCAAGCCACTATGCAGTATGACGAAGCGGTCAAAAGTGAAATTCGTCGTGAAAAAGCCATGTATGATGCGGCGAAGTGTCGGAATAAATACGGCAATGGTTTTTTCAGATGGTAGAATTCACCCTCGAATGAAATTGCAGCTCCCTGAATTTTCTTTTCAGAATCCATCAGCTGAAAAGGAGCACTTAAGCAGTTAATATGTCGCTCATGATTCGGCTCGTAAGCGACCCGCGGAGTTATGTTCCAAACCCCTTGCGGGGTTGGATAATGCCCCACTTTGAAGGTTATCAACAATAAGCTTCCCTCACTGCCGGAGCTGATTTAACTAGTCTCAGGCAGACAGCTTAAGCTTTTGCTTGTGATACGTTAGTCACGTGTGGAGGATTCATTGTGGCTTTAAGATCACTTTGCTGAGCGCCGGTAAAATAACAAAGGTACAAAACATGATCCAGAAAATGCCTATGCTGATGATCAAGCCAATACTCGCAATGCCTTGGTGAGTCGAAAAGGCGAGACCTGCAAAACTGGATGCAGTCGTCAGCGCCCCATAAAACATTGCCCTAGCGGTACTTGACTGGTAAATGTTTTGCTCCTCCGAAAGCGAATTACGCAATTTCTCAACCATATGTATACCGTTATCAACCCCTAGTCCCAACAAAAGCGGTAAGGCAACGACATTCGCGAAATTGATTGGTGTGTGGGTTAGCACAGTACAGGCCATTGTAAATAACCCGGCCAGAAGCAATGGCGTCATTACCAACACGGTGTCAACCAGGTTTCGCTGAATCAGGTATAGCAATAATGCGATGGTAACCAAGGCAATGATGATTGCTTTCTGGAAAGCGGCAACAACCTCTTTCATGGATTCCCAATACATAATGGGTAGGTCCGTTGTGTCTGGGGCGATGGCTTGTACCTCAGTAATAAATTCCTCTAAGGCACTTAAGTCATTCAGATCTTTTTTCGGAAAAATTTGTACACGGTACGTACCGTCTTTACTTAACCAACGATCTTTAATATCGGCAGGGATGTCTGTTAAGGAAATAGGCTTAGCATTCAAGCTCTCGTAGAGTTTATTCATCGTACTGGGAAGGGTTCCCAATAACGTGGTTTGGATTTTTTCAATAAACTGGCGCCGGCTTGGCTCTTGGCGTGTCGCTATTTCACTGAGGATATCTTGTAATTCGGCTTTAAAAGCCACTAATTTTTCGATTTCATTGGCATCGGTTTTCCGGGGCAAAATGCTGTCGATTTTGTTGATGAGCTGCTGGATTCCAAGAGCTGGATTAGTGTCCGGTTTTAGCTGTGGAAACCCTCGTCCTTGCGAAGCCTGCATGATCGCCATTTCATCAATAATAGCTAATTTATTTTCTTGATCGGACGGGACAAAATCAAAGAGACTGATGGTTTTATCAACCACACCTAATGCCGACAATCTTTGCTGTAAGGCCTTTGTTTCCGCTTCATCTTTAGCCAAGACGGTTAACGTCATCGGCGAGGTATCTTTGTGCTTCATCAAATTTTTGAATGCAATCACCGATTCAGTGTCAGGATCACGCAAATTGATCGGATTAAAATCCGCTTTTACATGAAATGTCAGAAAAATGGAGAGGACGGTCAATGCCAATGTTGCGAGGATGATGGGTTTTGCGTAGTGCAGGGTTAACAATGCTAATTTACTTGAAAGTGTTTTTAGCGCATTCGACTGCGGCCTCGATTCCTCCGATGCTTTAACAGAAAATGATACCGGCAAAATTTTTAGCAAAGCCGGTAATGCGATCAAGGTCACTAAAAGGCAGATAAACAAACTGGTACCGGCCAGCAAGCCTAATTCGGAAACGGCTTTGTAATCCGTAGGAATGAATGCATAAAGTCCGATAGCTGTTGTGCCGGCACATAATAATAAAGAGGGACTGGTAGTAACCAATGTGTCTTGCAACGCTTGATCCTTATTAGCATGCAAGAGCAGGTTATCCCGATAGCGCAAACAAAAATGGATAGCGTATTCAACCCCCAGGCCGATATTGGAAACGGCGAACGCAACCGAAACCATGTTTAACTCCTTAACTGCCGCAGTTGCAAATACACCGCAAAAAACCATGCCCAAGGCTAAAACAACGAGGGTCGCCACGGAGAGCAAAACGGAACGGTAGGCAATCAATAAGATGCCAATCACTAAGACAATGGAGAAAATGCCGGCGTTAAGTGTACCTGTGCTCATTCCCAAGAATTCATCATCCTCCAGGCCGACTTCGCCGGTCACCCAGACCTTGACGGATGGTAGATTAGAATCCTGAATATCTGAAATGGCATTACGAACAGCTTCGATGGCCGCGCCTGCAGGACGAAACTGTGCATAATCAAACTTAGGAGCAATGATGATGTAGCCATTTTGTGGCGTTTTAGCCGTTGATTTTTTATCTGCAATCAAGGATTCCCAGGACAATAAGGCATTTTGTCCATTAATACTGGTGTGCAAGGTACGCGATACCTTATCAATGAGATCAGTCAGGTCGATAGGTACCGTTTTGTCTTTATTTGCCGTATCGAGTGCGTCGGCAAAGAGAGAAAAGAAACCGGTTAAATTTGGTTCTTGAGAAATCCGGCCTATAAAAGGTTGAGCCTGCGCTAAACTTGTTGAGACGTTTTGCAGATCTTCGCTTTCAAGGTACAGCAAGCCATTTTGATGGAAAAATGGAATGTCGTTCGGTATGGAAACAGTCTCGAAATTCGCTTTATCAGCCTTCAGTAACCTGGCAAGTCGTGTTGTTGCCGACTGGGTTAACTCCGGCGTTTCTGACTCTATGACTAATAACAGCGTATGTAGGTCTTGTGAAAACAACTTCTCAAATTTACGCCTATTTTGCTGAAATGGGGCATCGGGTGCAATCAAATCGTTGGTGTCTGTGTTCATGCTTAGGTGCGTCATGGTGTACTGGACGGACAGCGAAGCTAACATAACAACGATGAATAAAACCCAAAAAGGATGCCGGAGAGTTGTTTCTCTCCATTGGGACAAAAAACGGTGAAAAAAAGGGAGCAATGACATTTTTTGGGTCTGCCTGGTCAAAAAGGAGAAAAAAAATTTTGCAAAGATACGTGGGAAAAAATATTTTCGCAATGTTTTCTCAACTCACTCTTTATGGATTACAGATTGCCTTTATCTTTCATTAAAACCAGACTGGATTATGACTTTTCTTTCTATTGCCATTTTGGTTATTGGTTTTCTCCAGCCAATGCACAGCGAAGCACGCTTCGTGATTCTGATGCCCTGAAGTGCTTGAAATCATAAAAATGAATATCTTCACCAAACAGATGGCTACAATCGGCGATACTTCGGAGATTGACTGCGGTGGTGGCCATTGCTTTAAATTCTAGCAATCGTGCTTTATCGTATCTTTTCACGATAGCTGGATGCAGCGGGTTTAAATAGAAAGTGGCGGCAATGTCTTCTTGCTTCAGCCAGTTTGCGAGTTGGTGTAGGTCTTCAAAGCGGCTGCCGACCCATGACGGTGGTAAAGACTGGTTATGTGTTTGGAAATGTTTTTTTAGAAAGTTTTGAGGATCACTTGCTAGTTCACGGTCATACTGCTCCAGCTTATAGTTTCCTGCCCCATCGATGTCATATCGAATAGACGTTTCGCCCGAGAATAAATCACCGAGTCTAACTAAGCCATCTGTAAGGCTGGGTGCAAATAAGTAGCTTAAAGCGGTTCGTGTGCGGCTCATTTTTGTAGCCTCACTGTGCAAACGAAAGGCAGGGCCCGTCATTGTCGAATCTGTAAATGTAACGGGTTCCAACCCATAGATAATACGTTTGATTGTAACCCCATTGCGGTGAAGTGCCTTTAAGGAAGCTAATATTTCATCTGGTTCCGCCGCTAAAAAAGCGAAATTGTAAAAATGGTTGTCTGGGAAAAAAGTTAACAACAACGCTGGATCAATTAAACCCATCACGGATGAGCCAAGGATCAATGAATCATGCACCGGAGCTAATGACCCCTGCCCTGCTTTAATTTCGGCTATCCTATCGTCCGGAGTTAATTCAGAAATCGCCTTTGCTTCTTTAAGTAAATGCGCCACTTTTAAAAACCGCTCATTTGTAGAGGGCGATGTGTAACGCCCACCGATTGAAAAATTTGGCGATAAGACTTGGTAGGGGTTAACTACCAAGTTCCATACTGGTAATGACCAGGCGGCCAAACCGCCCGACACCAATGCGATTTTCCAAAACGTATCAAAATTGCCAATAGATAAAATTTTCATGGGAGCCAGACATCCAAATGCTAGTGAATAATAAAGTCGTTAAAACGGCCAAGTATTTTAAGGTTGGCTGTAACCGTTGGGTTTGAGCATATGCGTTTGCAGCTGTAAGGCAAAGTGCAATCAAAACGCTATCGAATAACAGTTCCATGCCAGTGATTAATGATGAGGGCTTGCAAGTTGGGCAGCTTTGGATGGCAATTGGTGGAATAGTAAAGCCATTACCACCCACCATCCCATTCCAAATAGATAGAGCGTGACTCAATGATTCCGCTCGAAATAATACCCAAGCTACAGTTACAGACAAGAAAGTGAGCGTGATTGCGAACGGTGTAGCCATAGTCAGTTCAAACTGTCGCCAAACTCGGTGAATGCCAATCAATAAGCCATGCAACAATCCCCATAAAACAAATGTCCAGGCCGCACCATGCCAAAAGCCTCCGATAGCCATCGTGATCGTAGCTGCTACAATGCCACGGGCGAAACCGAACCGATTACCGCCTAATGGGATGTATACATAATCACGAAGAAACCGAGACAGCGTCATATGCCAGCGTGTCCAGAATTCAGCGATGTTTTTTGCCTGGTAAGGGGAATTAAAGTTTTGTGGCAAAGTAACACCAAACAGAAAGCCAATACCAATGGCCATGTCCGAATAAGCCGAAAAATCGAAATAGATTTGTAAGCCATAGCCGATGGCGGCAGTCCATGATTCGAAAAATGGCAGAGCTGTATCTGCGGCAAATAATGGATCTACTTGTTCAGCAATATGGTCAGCAATCACATTTTTCTTGAATAGACCCAACGTGAATAGTAGTAATCCTTGAGAAAATAGGCGGGCATCAAAGCTGATTCGATGCCGTAATTGGGGCATGACATCTGAATAATGCAGAATCGGACCCGCAATCAGGTGCGGAAAGAAGGACACAGAAAAGGCGAACCGACGCAGGTCAAAATCGTTGGCTCGGCCATTGTAGCAATCCACTAAAAAAGCGAGAACCTGGAAGGTGAAAAATGAAAGCCCCAAGGGTAGAACCGAATGGAGAAGTGAAATATTGGTGCTAGACAGTTCATTCCAGTTTTCAATGAAAAAGTTCGCATATTTGAAATAGGCCAAAACACCGATGTTATAGACCAGACTGGCGACCAGAAGTGTTTTTGATTTATGTTTAGCTAGCATTTTACCCAGGTAAAAATTGCTTATTGTTTGTCCCATTAATAAGGGCACAAAAGTCATATCCCACCAACCATAAAAGTACACAGAACACACGACGATGAGCGATTGAGCCTCGTCATGCCATCCGATCCGGATTAATAGCCACCAAAAAAACAACGTAAAGGGCAGGAAGAAATAAATAAATTCGGGCGATGTAAATAGCATGGTTGATCCGATTAGATGTATCTTGTGCTGGCTGAAAAGCCAACTAATCTACCGAAAAATTGGAGCAGTGGTAGTCGCTCAGATGACCAGTTCCGTGATCATTCGAGGAAATAATAATCAAAAATAGAACGGATAGAGAACAAATAGGCTATATTATGTTGACTTGATCACTTGGCACTGGAGTCCCCACCTTGAATCCTGTTAACTTAAACCCCCCATACATTCACTTGCCAACCGTGCCGTTATTCGGCTCGAAGGTGGCGGCGGGATTTCCGTCTCCTTGTGATTCGCATCAATTAAAACGGCTAAATATCCACGAGTATTTGGTTGACCAAGAAGAATCAACTTTCATCGTTTCTGTATGTAGTTCTTCCCTGCGAGATATTGGTATTTTGCCGGAGGATAAGGTGGTAGTTAATAAGGCGGCGAATGCCAAAATAGGCAGTGTGGTTTTGGCTGTCGTTAATGGCGAATTTACTTTGAAGATTTTGGCATTGGGTAAAAACGGTTGCCCGCTACTTAATTCAGCCAATGCCGACTTCGAACCTATTGAAATCAAAACGGGGATGGACTTTGAAATTTGGGGTGTCGTAACGGGAAGCTTTCGGAAGTTTTGACTGTATGACCACATTTGCTCTTTGTGATATTAACAATTTTTATGCGTCCTGTGAGACCGTGTTTCAACCAAAGTTAGATACTATTCCCCTGCTAATTTTGGCGAATAATGATGGGTGTGCCGTTTCCAGAAACAACTTGGCCAAATTACACGGAATCAAAATGGGCGAGCCGTGGTTTCAGGTGAAAGAGCGCTTTGAACCCGGTGAAGTGATTGCCCTCAGTAGTAACTATGCACTGTACGCCGACATGAGCAATCGAGTGGTCAGTATTATTTCACGATTTTCACCTGATTATGAAGTATACAGCGTTGATGAGCAATTCTTGTGCTGGTCCGGCTTCGAATATCGAGATCTAACTCAATACGGTCATGAGCTAAAAAGGACGATTCTACGCTCTACCGGTTTGCCTGTCTGTGTCGGCATTGCAAGTACTAAAACGCTGGCAAAATTGGCAAATCACTGTGCAAAAAAACAGCCTGCGTATGCTGGGGTGTGTAATTTCAACAGAATGTCAGCCAAAACCATTGACCGGACACTCGCCGTGTTGCCTGTCGGTGAGGTCTGGGGTATCGGTTCCCGATTATCAGCCAAGCTTCAAGCAATGAATATCCATACGGTTCTGGACTTGAAAAATGCCCATGCACCAACTTTGCAAAAAGTGTTCAGTGTCGTGGTTGCCAGAACCATAGCGGAATTAAACGGTGAATCTTGTATTGAGCTGGAGCAAATCTCACCACCCAAACAAGCAGTAGCCAGTACGCGTAGCTTTGGTGTGCCAGTGTCTGATCTACGTAGCTTACGGGAATCCATTACGTTTCACGTATCCCAGACGGCCGAAAAGGCTAGAAAACAACATTCCTACGCCAATAGCGTGACCGTATTTATCAAGTCCAGCCCTTTTAATCACTCAACGTATTATGCCAACTCACAAACCATTGCATTACCGAGTCCGTCAAATGACATTCGATTATTAGCAAAAACGGCAAATTGGATACTAAAAAGGCTATACAGACCAGGTTTTGTGTATCAAAAATCCGGCGTGATACTTAACGATCTGGTTCCTGCCGAGGGGATTCAGTTGGATTTGTTTTTCGATCAGTCGGTGGGAGCGCAATCAATCCAGTCTGAAAAATTAATGGCTGTGATGGATGAGATTAATCATCGATTTGGTAGGCAAACACTAAAGTTGGGATCTGAAGGTTTTAATGCACCCTGGAAAATGAAGCAGAATTTCAAAACACCCAATTATACCTGTGAATGGGGCGGGTTACTTAAGGTCTATTGACCGCATTAATTCAGAGTTAACGTCATTAGCTTCTGCCGGAGGCTCAGAAGAGAGGATTGCTTGAACATCCTCCGGACTAAAATCATCAAGGTTTAAAACCTGTCGAGCGCGCCACATCAGTAGATGATCTTCCTCAATGGATAAAGAAGGTCGTCGAGCAATATTTAAATCAATAGAAATCGTGAATGGTTAGCAAAACAATCACCATTCCGTGTACCGCTATGGTTTTTTTATAGATAGGATGGATTGAATTCCATGCTTGGATAAATCGGCACTAAACATCAATCCAAATGGTATTCAAACCTTATCTCACGAAGTGGCCAATTAAATTTCATTTGGTTGCACAGCTTGCTTGCGATATGTCAAATCAACTTTATATAAGAGTAATATTTATGAAAAAGTTATTAATACTCTGCGTAATATTGGCCGCAATCCATACAGATGTTTCCCTGGCGGCACCTTCTTTGGCTAATGACAGAGTTATTGCTACAGGGTATGCCCTGTTGCCTTTAACGCCTATGTTGAGTTCGTTTATGACAATTCATAGAGAATCCAGCTCAACCGTCGTCGTTCGTAACGATAATAAGGATATGAAAATATTCCGTTGGGTGGACGGAACCCCTCTTTTTTCTTATGACATTAACGGAACTGGGTTCAGTTTGCGATCCCTCGGTGATACTTCAAAAATAGCCCCAAATCAAGCGTTTGGATTTTCCATTGAGAATATGGATTTTACTCCCAGCTTCGCTGGATCAACAATAAAATACAATATTCTGGATATATATGAGCCAATAACAATCCATTCAGATATAGCAAGCTCGTCACTCTCATACGCTATATGGGGCGACCCGTTTAATCTATTCCTTACTTTTATGCCTGGTAATCAAAGCTCATTCTATATAGATGCTAAATTCAACACCGAAGCCACCACTGACCCTGCCGTCGCTTTTCATTATTTTAGAGACAAGCTGACTGGCAATATCACAGCAATAGAGCCTGCGCCTGTGCCCGTACCTGCCAGCATTTGGTTATTCGGGTCAGCAATCTCGGCTGCTGGTTTAAGCTTTAGAAAAAAACAAATGCAAGCTGCTTAATTGTCTCTATCGAGCTGGCTGCCAGACAAGCCAGCTCGTATTTTCAGATTAAATATTTGGAGTATGGAACGGTGAAAAAAATATTATTTTCGATGGGTGTTATCCCACTTCTGGTGACATCAGTCTCCCAAGCATCAACTTTTTCGATTTCGATGAATTTTGACGGAGTAAATGACAGCCAAAAGCATTATTTTTACGATGCAGCTAAATATTGGGAAAGCATAATTACTGGTTATAGCAACAATGTCACGCAGAATGAGATATCGGGACTCACTATTAATGCTCGCATAAAAGCTATTGACGGTACTGGCGGTACATTGGGGAGTTCCGCTCCCACCAGCTTATGGGACGATGGACAAGACACAGCGTATGCACTGGCAAAAACGGGCAGAATGACTTTTGACTCAGCCGATATTGATTTAATGATTAAAAATGGCACGTTTATAAATGTTGTGGAACATGAAATGGCGCATTCCATAGGTTTCGGTTCGCTATGGGAGCTCAATGGAGCTTATGAATTAGGTACTGGTCAATATACTGGGCAGTACGGACTGACCTCGTATCAGGCTGAATTCAATCAACCATCGGCAACTTTCATACCCGTAGAAACCGAAGGTAAGGAAGGTGAGGTAGATTACCATTGGGCAGAAGTACTCAATGGTGCAGCTAAAACCGGTATCACCAATTCTGATGGCTTGGATATGTCACACGAGTTAATGACCGCTTGGCTTAACGCGCCGATCTATGTGAGCAATACAACCATTCAATCATTTAGGGACATTGGTTATACCGTTGCCACTGTTCCTATTAGTGGAAGTATTTGGTTGTTCATGTCGGCTCTGGTACCGGTTTTTTTAAGGAAGTGGAAGGTTCTAAGTGACATTGGAATCCGCACCTGAACCAATTCATTTAACTTGGTCGTGCCAGTTATGTCGACAACATTTCGAGCAAGCTCCAGCTGATTGTTGTTCTGGGTGTGGAGGAAGGATGTTACGGTCAGATGGCAAGTCGCTAACTGATTTAGTTTTTGAGCATGAATGCTGGATGTACACGGAATGGAATAGTTAGCTATCTTGTTAGGTGTGACAGTTTCCTGATTTAGTAACATACAAACAACATGTACGACGGTGCTTTTCGCTCAGATTTGCTATGATTGGCACTTACCGATTGGCATTCAATAAAAATGACTTTGGAGTTTGATTTGTACGCTTCAATTATGATCTTTTAGCGATAGCGGTTCCCAACCACCAAAGTCAACTCCAATAAAGTCATGTCCGAAATCAGCAAACCTATCCAATTTGGAAACAAAGCACTCAAAAAGTTAAAGCTGCCTTTGGCTACAAGCGAGGGGATTGATCCCGCATCGATTGAACACTATGCCATCATTGGGCAAAGTCTTGGTGCCTTAATTGAAGGAAAATCCCTCAGTAGCAATGATTATTTGAAAAGAACACTGCCGATTAGTATTCAGTTTTTTCAAACAAATGCTGGGAGTAATGGACCACCTCCTTCACCGACTGATAAACCATCGGCATTAATATGGGTCGAGTGGTTAAAAACCTACCCGATGATAAAAGATGCTATAGAAAAGCAAAGCCAAAGCGATCACCATTTGATTCTTCGATTTTTTGAAGCATTGGCCAAAGCGCAAGATGCCGAGGCATTAATGAAAGGGGCAGATTATTTCGAATTGCCTCTCATAGAGTTGCGAAAGCACCCGCCCACGCCATCGAATGGCTATCAAAACGCCGTATTGGCATTTGCTATTCCAAAATCAAGAGGTGGGCATAAAGTTTTATTCACCGTCCGACTGGTAAAACAAACTGTAGAACCATTCATGGGTTGTTTGGGTCCAGCACCTGATCCTCAAATGCTGTTTATGACAGAGGTATTTTTTGATGCCAACGGAGAACCCATAGGTACGTCATTTGATGCTAGCTCCCTCATGGACGTAGCGGGGCAAGCCTGGCCTAATCCTGCTCTAACGACTTGGGCTGGTTTTCTCTATGAAATTGACAATCGGTGTAAACAGTTATTTGATGCACCTCTGCATGAACTCCCTAAAGAAGTTTTTGGCTTATCTGAGCGAGGACTAACGGCACTCATTATTGATGAGGATACTATTAAGCCTAAAGGTCGATGGAGCAAAGTATTTGCATCTTTGCTTGAGAATAGTCCTCTGCCCTCCCCTGTCTCGGCTGCATTATCGAACAAACGGAACCCTCAAAATGTAAGGTTGGCGACAGCGCCTCGTCAATTTTTCCTTGGGCACATGGATACACGTCATCCTGACAAAGCAGAGCGTTCTCCGACTTACCCTTTAGATTCAACACAACGGTTGGCGTGCATCTATGCGGCTGCTCTGGATGGAAATCCTGAAAACTGCATATTACCAATTAATGGTCCGCCAGGGAGTGGAAAAACCTCATTTTTACGTGCAGTGCTTGCATCCAAATGGGTAAAGGCTGCTCTGGACAAGGCAGAGTCCCCGCCAATTGTGTTTGGTACCGGTGCCACAAACAAGTCGGTCAGCAACATTATTGAGGCATTCAGTGATGTGCCTGGATTAGAGAAGGATACCCTAACAGGTCGATGGATAGATGGATTGCCCAGTTATGGCTGGTTTTACCCATCCATAACTGCCGCACAAAACTCCCTTAATCTGATGCAATTAACTAGGGATAAAACAAATTGTAATCCATTTAAGCCGACTGCCGGTGCCGACCTGTTTAATACCACAACGGAAAAACGGCGAACAACGTACCTGACCAGGGCAAAAACTGTTCTCCGTATTCAAGGAGCCAATAACCTTGATGTGCCTGATGTGCTAAGTGTACTGCATCGACGGCTGACGAAGCTCGCTGATGAGATGCAGGGAGAACAAACTCGTTTTGCCAACGGTTTAGAACAATTTTCAGCTAGCAGGCATTCAATCAAGCGGCAACCTGGTCGGTTCAAGATTTTGAAAGAAGAAGAAAAACTGCTATTGGAGGGCAAGATTGCCAATCTGGCTGCCTCGGAAGCCCGTTATGTTTCTGCCATCAACTATGGGGATCTGTATGTAACAGAAGCCCAACAGCTATTAATAGGCTGGAGATCTTGGTTGCCTAGGTGGTTCAGGAAAAAACGGTTGTCTGATCTGGACGAGTTAAACCATCTTTGCAGCAATCAGTTTGATTTACTTGGTATGAGTTGGACAACTGTCTTGCCCGTACTTAGGCAATCGCTAATCAATTTGGAACGCGCTCGGGCTGAGGTAATTGAAACCAAAAAGGGTCTAGAAATTACTCTCGAAGATGTCAAAGCCGAGCTGACCACCTTTAAACAGACCAGGGATCTACGAAAAGCCTCTTGGGAAAATTTGTATGCTTTGCTGTACAAACCGGAAACATTATTACCAGGTGAACCTAGAAACTCCTTGTTATTGCGCCGATTGTGCCGAGGTGATGCCAAACAACGAGAAGCCGCAAAGGACTTATTATGGTCGCGCCTGGACGCCCGCCATGATTTGGCATTTCGTGTACCGCTTTTTCACCTGTCCGCGCGGTACTGGGAAGGTCGCTGGATACAGGAGGAAAATAAAAAGGTCGTGCTAAGCAATGAGCAACGCTTACGCCAATTGATGATGCTAGGCGTCATCGTGGTGGCTACCACCCATAAACTCTGTGGTTTAGGCAAATTGGCCACTGCGGATTTGTTAGTGCTGGATGAGGCTGGACAATGCTCGGTAGAAGCGGCACTCGCATCATTGTCGTTTACCCGCAGCGCCGTATTGGTTGGAGATACTAAGCAACTACAACCTATCGTCACCTATAATCAGGACTTCGTTGACAAAATCGCCACCTCCGTCGGACTCGCCCCTGAGAAAATTCCAGCAGGACTGAACCCCTTTCGAGGTTCGGGTATGACGATGGCTCAAAGTGCTTCTTCCGTAACAGACGGCGGGGATAGTTCAGGCATAACATTGTTATACCACTATCGCTGCCATCCTCACATTATCGGCTACTGCAATAGTTTATTGTATGGCGGCAGGATTATACCTGTCCGTCCGAACAAGACAACTGCAAGCAAAATGCCTCCTATGTCGTGGGTGGACGTAGAGGGTGTGCCAGAGAAATCCGGCAGCTCATGGATCAATAAGGCAGAGTTGGAAGAAATTGCCAACTGGGTGTCTGCTGTTCACAAAGGTTTGACGGCTGCTTATGGCGGAAAGCCACTGGATGAGATCTTGGCAATCATCACGCCCTTGGCTGCACAGGCAAGAGTAGCGACAACCTTCTTTCAAGAAAAACTAGAGGGTGTCGACAAAGAGGTGATTGAAAGAATGATCATCGGCACAGTCCATCGACTACAAGGTGCTGAACGACCAGTGATTGCCTTCAGTTTGGTCCAAAAAAGCAATGCGGGATCATCCTCAACTTTATTCGCTGATCGCGATGGCGGGAATTTAATGAACGTCGCAGTTTCTCGCGCAAAAGATAGTTTTGTGATTTTTGGATCACGATCTACATTAAAACCAGCTCCGTCCGACGAGGACATTGGTACTGCTACAGCGTGTCTCCCCGTCCAATTCCTCGGGCAGTATTTGCGCGAGTATGGAACCCGTTTGTATCCTCGGCATTTAGTTGTGGTGGAAGCTCTCGGTAAAGTGTCTGCCATTCAAAAGGCATTAGGGCAGCAAGTTGCCGTCTTGGCAACGAATGGCTATTTGTTTAAATCCGAGCTATTGGGCAATGGGGAATTGAAATGGCATCATCGTGACAATACACAGTCTTTTCTCGACAGTGTTAGTCAGCATAAAGGATTTTTGGACTCCTTGGTGATTGCCACTGACGACGATATCGCAGGAGAACTGATTGGTACGCATGTTGGCGAATTATCTTCCATATTATTAAGCAATGAAGACCTAACCATCCGACGCATGCGGTTCCATTCTGTCGTACCTGATGAGCTGGAAAGTGCGTTTGAGCAAACTGGACAGGGGTTTGATAAAAACTATGTTTCAGCTGCCCTGCTCCGTGAATATGCCCGTCATTATGACCGGATACGGTTTACTAGGCTTATGCCTGATTCTCCATATATAGGTGCCGCCCAACGAGATACTGTTGATCTGGTTGATCAGTTCTGTCAAGGACAAGCTGCTCGTGTTTGTGCTGAAGTCCATGATGGACAAGGTAATGTCTTTACTGCTTATGTATCTTCTGGTAATTCTGCTTCCGATGTCTGTTATGCTTTTGGTGATGTTTCAGAAGCTCAGTTGTTCGCAGACTATCTATTAGGTCAATCACTCGAAAATCCGTTACGGACAACCAGTTACTTGGTTCCTGAGCTTTACCCTTCCAGTACGACACCAAGAATTCTAGCTGCGGTAGCTGATAATTTAGGAATTCCTCCATGGGAAACCCAAAATCACTTAAATGCAATGTATCAAGACGGGGCTAGTCCAATAAATTTTGGAACGACATACTCCCGCACACCTGGCGCAGGCATTTTACCAAGAACCTGGGAAGAGGTTAAAAACCGTCAAAGTGTGGCCGAAACTGAATTATTAGCTACACGAACAAAGGCTGCCTACGACCAGGGGTCGTTTGAAGAACGTTTAGGTATTCTCCAAAATGCCAGGAGCGGATTATCAGTGCCTGTAGATAATGGTAGCGGCTTTATAGATGCTATGCCCTCTTTCCCAACAATACCATCCTCGGAGCAAATCCAGAGGCATTCAGGACGGAGTGCTCATCCGATGTTGCAGCCGGTTGACTGGAAAGATTCGCCGGAGGCACTAAAAGAAAATATGCCGGAAGATCGGCGGCTGATTTATCAAATAGTCTGGGATAGTGCTTTGGCCTGCACTGTTACTTCACCTGTTTTGCAGCAAGACATGGTTAATTATCAAATAGGATCGAGGCCGTTGGCTATTGTTAGCGTAAAGCCTGTCCAGGGTATGACGGGCTATTGGCAGTTTCGTCAGGACTTTCCAGGATATGAGTCCCATACGGAAAATTCGGTTCCAGATTCAGGCGTATTGAAAATCTCTAAGACCTGGGTCGATGAACGAGCTAGCGTCCCGCTGGGCAAAATTATACTGGCCATGCAAACTAAAGGCATCGGTACTGCCGGTTCAATCTCTGAAATTCTAGAGAGGACAACGAGCAAGGGCAAGGTGTTCTTACTTTCCTTGTCCGGCTCGGAAATCAGTAATCAAAAATCGTTGTCCGTTTCAGTCAGTAATTATGGTTGTAAACAGCTTGAAAGCTGGCGTGAAGGCGGCTTGCTTGGCTTTTCAGAAGCATCTACTCAAGTGATTCATGCAGTGGCAGATGGATCTATTGGCCATGCGTACGCCTTGAACCAGCTATTTAAGTTAAATGTCTTTGATGTAGATGCTGTCGCCAGTTATGTTGGTTCAGCGTATGCTAAATGGAGCAGTTTCAGTCGTAGTGGTGAGCAAGTCGATTTAAAAAAGGTTGAAAATTAAAGGTGTTAGATTTTTTTTAAGATAATCATCAATCCTCGGTTTACTGCCGGTCAGTTGATCCTAGGATTTCACACTTCAATTAATAGGTCTCCTGGTGTTTTTCGGTTGACGTCGGTTAATTCCGTGCTGAAGTCGATGTCCATATGCGTTGTTACAACATGCAGGATATTTTAATGGCCGCCGAGCAACTGGCTTCTGGATCTGATTACAATCTTTAAAGATCCAGGCATTACCAGTTCCTGGACTAAGTCCACCATAGCTGAGCCGGTCAGTCGTGTCGCCAGAGCATAAGAACTTCAGGCACATGAGTAGTGAAGATCTGCTAGATGTATTAAACGCCCTCACGAATTTTTATAACGCATCCAAATCGTGACAGATGTGGGAATAACTCTTAACCGCCTATCCAGCGACCCACTACATCAGGATTCTGGTGGCCAACATTGGGTTTCTCTTAACCGCGTGTTCAGCGAATCAAAAGTTAAAAAAGGCTTCGTAACTTTTCCAGATTCCCTTAACCGCTTACACAGCGAGTCACTGGAAGTGTTGCTTTAGGATTGCCAATAATCTTCTCTTAACCGCTTACACAGCGAGTCACAAACTCGTTTTCGATGAACAGATTTTAGAGCTTCTCTTAACCGCTTACACAGCGAGTCAACACACCATTCGGCATGGTTATCGCCAGTATTGTCTCTTAACCGCTTACACAGCGAGTCACGCAGAGCAACGCTCTGGAATCGAGTAAAAATATCTCTTAACCGCTTACACAGCGAGTCACTGGAGGTGTTGCTTTGGGATTGCCAATCATCTTCTCTTAACCGCTTATTCAGCGAGTCACCCCGCCTATACCCGCGTTATTCCAATCAGTCTCTCTTAACCGCTTATTCAGCGAACCTCGGTGCCAGTGAAAATAGGTGAAATCACTGTATTCCCTTAACCACTTATACAGCGAGTCACGATTCAATCAGAACTTCTTGCAAAAAACTTCTTCTCTTAACCGCCTATCCAGCGAGTCACATCGGATTGCAGTAAGATTAGGCATTAAATCATCTCTTAACCGCTTACACAGCGAGTCACTTGACCGCGCAAGCATTTTTTTCGCCCCCCCTATCTCTTAACCGCTTACACAGCGAGTCACGATTTTTCGGTCGCTTATTGAGATTTAGGGATTCTTTTAACCGCTTACACAGCGAGTCACATTATCGGATCGCGGGGCGAAGTTTGCCAGATTCTCTTAACCGCTTACACAGCGAGTCACTGATAAAGTTTGTGAAAAATGATCTATAAATCAATGAAATGAGGTTATTTTACTGATTTTATCAAAAAAATAGAAGCTATTACAAGGTTCTAATTTATAAGCCAAATTCATCCATAAAAAATTTTTGATGTTTTTATAATCAAATACGACTTATAGCTCAATGGCGAGCAGCTGCACAATATGCGACGCTTTGCCGGTGCATATCGCCTGCTGTTAGGGCGTCGGGCCAGAAATCCACCGAAGCGACTCAGGATCTAGCAGCCTGAGCGCCGTAGGAATCATCTTCCCGAGGGAGGGAGAATGTCAATATATTCAGCCATCAGTCGAAGAACAAAAAATATTTCGTTTATCTAAACAGTATGTTTTTCTAGAAATATGTCTCAACAAAATATTTTGTAATTCATAAATACAAAAAATATACAAGATGGGAATGGTTATAAAAACGCGAATCTGAACGCCAACATCACCTGATTATTTGTGGAATTATAGTATCAAGGAATACGGAGGATTTTATATTGAATCTAAATACCAATTAATTCTTCTTATATTAGTTGTCAGTATATTTGTAAAAAATTTAAAAAATAATTTTTTGGCTATTGCATCACTCATTTTGCGTGCGACCTTAATATCATCTAAAAAACATAACGGAAAAATTCATGACTGATAGCATATCCGCCTTACATTTAGATAAAGCCATTCTGAGCTTTTTAGCTGAAAAAAAAGCTCAGAAAGTCAAAAAAGACCAAAAAGTCGGCACCTCCGAAGCGGATTTATTAGAAATTCAGTCTGCAGCCGAATCTGCTTTCTTGCTTGAGAATTGGCTGCCAGGCGCAGTTAAACGAGTTGCATTACTTGAAATGTCGACACACCCTGGAAAGCTGGTTCACCCTTCAGCAAAAATAAGCCCGATTATTGCAAAAGCCGAACGCCAACCGGATGGTTTCTTGCGCAGTGGTAATGTTGGTACTGATGTCGATGTTGTGGGTAATTCGGCTTCACTTGATGTTAGTAAGTTTCTATCCTTGACACTTAAAGACGGATTCTCCGTGTTAGACCATCTTGAGCGAAATACGAGCTACATAAAAACGCAGCTTAGCATCCAAAGCTTGGAGTTCGAAGAAGTACGCAAGGGGCTTCTAGCCATAAAATCGCCCCAGACGACTACTAGAACATCAAAAGAGATTAAGCAAATTTACTTCCCGATTGGGAACGGTGACTACCACCTATTATCACTTTTAATTCCATCGGGGTTAATTTTCAAACTAAAGCAACGAATTAACGAAATGTTGTTTTCTGAGCATGCGAAACTCGCTCGTGATGATAGACGAAAAGGCACCCACAACGAAACAGGTTTCGATGAGCTTTATAACTTAACTGTCATAGGATTTGGAGGGGCTAACCCACAAAACATTAGCGAGCTCAATGCCCAAAACTTAGGTAAATCCTACCTGTTGCCCAGTTTTCCGCCTGTTGTCGATAAGCGGAATATACGCATGCCAAAATTCGATTTTTTTATTGAGTCTCTGTATTTAAAACGCTATGAGACAAGTTTTTATTATCTTCATACACTGCTTGCTTCAGATAAAAAAAATGTGGAAATCCGCAAATCAAGAGACCGCGTCATTGATAATCTTATTGAATCAATTATCAGTAGGACATGGCAAATACGAACGTTTGAGCCAGGTTGGTCTGAAAACACTAGCCTTCCTAGGTCTCAACGCGTTTGGCTCGACAACGCTTACATTGACTCTCGCGATCACGAAACCGATTGGGTAATCGATATTGTTGACGAAATCTCGCAATGGATTTGCTTGTCGTATGACACCGTAGTTAAAGCGGCCGACGGTATCCCCGTCCAATTTCATGAAGAAGAGGTGAATTACATAAAACATGTTGTGGGCAGTTTCAAGGAGGAATTGAAATGACGCATATATTACTTATCCCTCATGTCGAAATCCAAGATGCAAATGCGTTAGCCAGTTACTTTGCAATCGGGTTTCCTGCTATGACTGCATGGGCTGGCACCGTACATGCGTTACAAAGAAAAATAAACGAAAAGCCCAGTTTCAAAGTAAATTTTAAAAGTTTCGGCATCACATGCCATGACTTCGACTTACACACATATAAACATCAAGGCGATTATATTTCATCGATCCTGGCCAAAGCCACACCTTTAAATCAGGATGGTAGTAGAGCTTCGTTCATCGAAAATGCTAGATGTAGCTTAACAGTGTCGTTAGTAATTGAGTGCTCCGGCATTCCAGATGATGATGAAGCAATTGCGCTGTTCTTAAAAACAGCACATCACTGTATTCAATCAGAATTACGGTTTGCAGGGGGTACTCTAATTTCACATAAGGATCTTGATGTGATTCTAGTTCATGACGAAAAGTCACTGCGTTATTTAAACCGCAGATTAATGCCAGGATACACCCTTATTGAGCGTAGAGAGCTTATGGAGGAATCCATGTCGGAAGGACAGGACGCAATCGACGCCTTGCTTGATTATCTCAAAGTCGGGTTCAGAAGCAGTTGGAACGATGGTGATATGGCTGGAGAGGCCACATGGTTTGGCGAACGCAAATCCGCTGGCTGGATTATTCCTATTGCGACAGGTTTTTTTGGAATTACAGACATCGGGCATGCAGAAAACCAACGTGACATTGAAAAGCTACACCGTTTCGCGGAAAGCATTGTAACTCTGGGCGAGTTTATTATGCCGTATCGATTTAAGAGTCTGCATGACATGCTTTGGCGTTGTCATTTCGATCAAAACAACAACCTTTATCTTGTTCAACAACGTTAGGATAGTCTCATGTCTAAATTAGTAGTATCCGTTCCATCCATTTTGTCCTTTGAAAGCAAACTTCTTCCATCGGCAGGTCGTTTTTTCGGTACAAACTGGATTGACAGATCCAGTTCAAAACCTCTTACACTTAAGGAAATATCTGTTCGGGGCACAATGTCAAATCGATTGAAGAAATCTTCGAGCGGAGATCCGGCAAAGCTCAACGCGGAAATCGAAAAAGCCAATCTTCAAACAGTTGATAGTTGTTCATTGTCGGGCGATCAAGATACATTGCACATGAGTTTTACTCTCAGATTTTTAAGTGGGGTCAATGTACCGAGTTCGTGTAACAATATCGAGTTTAAACGCATCTACAGCGATTCCGTATCTTCATACATCAATAAGTTCAATTTCAAAGAACTTAGCAAACGCTACTCCACAAATATTGCTAATGGTCGTTTTTTATGGCGGAATCGAGTTGGAGCATCAAGGCTCGAAGTCATCGTCAAAGCAAAGCTCCCTAATGAGGAAAAAGTCTGGACGTTTGATTCTAAATCAATAGGTCTCAATGATTTTAATTCAAGTAATAGAGATCTTCTTGAACTTGCTGATCATATCTCAGCCACTTTATCTGGAAAGTCCGAATTCCTGTTGCTAGAAATTGATGCATACGCACAACTGGGAAATGGGCAGGCCGTCTACCCCAGTGAAGAACTTGTCTTAGATAAAAGCAACAGCAAATCTAAAAAAAGCAAAATTCTGTATCAAATCGATGGGGCAGCAGGTATGCACTCACAGAAAATCGGTAATGCGTTGCGAACAATTGACACATGGTACCCAGGCTACGGAGAAATAAATATCTCGCCTATCGCTGCAGAATGCTACGGATCTGTTACTAGCCTTGGTAAGGCATTCAGAACGCCTAAAGATAAAGCGGACTTTTATAGTTTGTTTGACAAGTTTTCCACTGGAGGTGAGTTGTCTCAAAACGATGAGCATTACGTTATGGCGGTTTTAGTTCGTGGCGGTGTCTTTGGCGAAAGTAAAAAGGATTAAATCATGAATTGGTTTTATCAGGATGTCACGATTGTAACTGACGCAGATACCGGATTTCACTTCATCATGGAAAAGTTATACCAACTTATCCATGTTGGACTGGTGGAGCAACTGGATGAAAATGGGAATAGTGCAATCGGTATCTCATTTCCCTTATACAGCACTGAAAAATGTAAATTAGGCAATAAAATTCGACTAATTGGCAGTAAGACAGACCTCGAATTGTTTAATGCTCAGGCGAAAATTGAAATATTAAACGATTATATTCATGCAACGAGTATTCGTTCAGTTCCTGAAAACGTCAGTCGGTATGGCTACTTTTTTAGGGTTAGAACCAAAGACAAACTTAAGCTATCTTCACTTGCTACGCGAAAATCAAAAAGGATGAATATTAGTTACGAAGAAGCGATAAGAATGTTGGCGTCATTGCCGGAGCCATCGAACGCACTTCCTTTTCAATGGCTAAGAAGCTTGAGTAATGGGGCACGATTTCGGCTGGATATTGGTTTTGAGGAATTAGTCATTGGACAGAGTAATGGTGGGGAATCTGGTTTTACTAGCTATGGCTTAAGCAGAAAAAATGCTTTTTGTGCGTTACCTTTATTTTAACGGGCGGGGTAAATTTTGGGTTATTTTTTAATGTAATGCTTTAAAAAATTGGGACTATTCGCTAATTTCTCACATATTTAATAAATTTGTTTAAAATCAACCCGAGGGCATTTTGAATGAGCAAGAAAACTAAAACACCTGGATATATTGAAAATCAAATAAAGATAATGCACGTCATGCTTGAGATAGTTGGCGTGGTGCTTATCCTTATTCCCATTGCTTATTTTTTTGTTAGAAAAGAAACCATAATAGAACCGTTGACAAGCCTTATTACCGCCTGCAAGTCTGTTATTGATTCCGGGGTTCTCCCATATGATTTCCTGAATACTTTTGTCATTAATGCCGCCAAAGTAATAGGCCCACTATTCATGACGTCATTTTGGATGCTGTTTATTGCCGATCCCCTTTACACATTTTTAGAAAAATATGTGTTGAAAGGTTATGTAATTGAAGACTGCGGGGATGTAATTCGTCTTCACGGCTCATTCAGAATCCTCTGGGCAAATAAAGCTTACCGAGACCTTCTTTCTGTTAAACCCGGCTTTAAAATACATCATGACTTGCTAGGCGAATACGGTGAAAAAGGTGGTCTTATTGCAATTAGGGCGACCTCGGACGAAATTAAATCCAAAGAAGAACTTTTAACAAAGGTGTTTGAAGTCAAAAAAATTAGCTGAATCCAAATGTATCACGCCTTGAATTAATTCATCAACGAAGGTAGTTACAATTATCCGGATTAGGGAAATATGCCTAATAATTACAAAATAGTTAACTCCAAAATTATTGAGCAAATGTCTGATGTCGAATTTAACGAATTTTCCAAATTGCAGTTGCGAGCGATAAAATCGAGGAAAGTTAATAAAACCACAAGGGAAAAGTTGGTGGCTGAGCTTTCAAGCAAAGAAAATTATATTCAAACACTTTTAGACAGGGAGTCGTTGCAATTATTTATGGATACCGGCCATAGATTACAAAAAGAGGAAATATGGGATGAATATTTTCGAATTCGGAATGTTGCAGAGGAAAAATAGGTATCAACTAAATTAATTTATTGATGGCTCGCTGGACAAGCGGTTAATAGAATCTGAGTCCGACAACACTTTTCTATATTGATGTGGATCGCTGAATAAGCGGTTAAAAACAATATCCTCGCAAGAAGCCAATTGCTCAGGTAGTTGCGAAAATACCCTTGCATGTTTCTAAGAATCTGGATAATCAAGTTGATCATTTACCCGAATTCTTATCAGGAAATTTATGCACATTAATAGTTGTGGATTGCTAACTTACTCCCCTTCCGATCTTGTATTGTCAATACGTTCTAGTTTTGCCGTATGGATGGAGCGCTTTTGCATCGAGTGTCCCGATTTTACGGTAAATATTGTCATCGACGATGACCCTATGATGGCATTATTAGCAGCCAAGGGATGTAATCATGAGCGTGATTATCTTGCACATTTGCAACAAACGTACGGCACAGACAATGTAGCTATCGTATCAGGAGAAAGTCACCTGCAGCGATTTGAACAAACTCTGGCTTATATGAAGGCTGGCTATCCTTTTATTTATCAGGCTCAGCTTCAACGTGATTCATTTGTGGGTAGCGCTGATTTCTTGGTCAAGAAGCATGGATCATCCTTGTTTGGTAATTATATGTATGAAGCTTTGGATACCAAATTGTCCAAATCGGTGAAACATTTCTTTCTAATTCAATTGTGTGCTTATAGCTGGATGTTAGAGGGCGTCCAGGGATGTTTTCCAGAATCGGCCGCCATTATTTTGGGTGATTTTACACAAGAAGAATTCAAATTAAATAAGTACATAAACTATTTTTTACAAATCAAAGTAGCTTTCCTAAAAAACCAGGAGAGTTTTGTAGCTGATCTAAGCCTTGCTCCTGACCCGGCATTCGATTGCGATTATGGCCGGTGGTCAAGCTACGCCCAACAAATTTTGGCGAATACTGACAGTCTGGCGTTAATTGCCGGCATACGTAAAACCCAGCTCAAGGTTCTGCGAAATAATGGAATTCATACCTTAGCCGATTTAGCCATGTCACAACATACACAAATCAAGGGACTAGCTGAATCAACGTTTTCTAAATTAAAAGCCCAATCTGAAATACAACATCAGTCCAAGGGGCTTAAAAAACCAATTTTTAAAATAATAGCCGACGATAACGGTAAAGGCTTGTCTGCCCTGCCACCTGCTAGCGAATCCGATTGCTTTTTTGATATTGAAGGTCATCCCCTGCTTGATGGCGGTTTGGAATACCTATGGGGGGTCGGCTACAGAGATCCTTCTCTAAATAATGGGCAGCACTACCAGTTCAAGGATTGGTGGGCACACACCCCTGACCAAGAGAAATTGGCATTTGAGGGGTTTGTTGACTGGTTATATGCCCGGTGGCAGCATGATAAAACTACTCGTTGTTATCATTATGCTGCGTATGAGGTTACCGCCATGCGTAAACTTAGCCTCCGGTATCAAACTAGAACCGAAGAAGTGAGGGAGCTCTTACGACACGATGTCATGGTGGATTTATATAGAATTGTTTTAAACGGCGTATTGCTGGGCACAGAAAACTATTCAATCAAAAGCGTTGAAAAATTGTACCGTGATAAACGGACAACCGAAGTTGGAAATGGTGGTGATTCCGTTGTTTTCTATGAAGCATGGAGAGATCGTGGCGGCGTTGAACGATGGAACGCTATCGGTTATCCAGTATGGTTACAATCACCTGACACATTTGATTGGACACTGTTCCCTGAACTGAATGAAATTCGAGTGTACAACATCGACGACGTGTTTAGTACAGGTGATTTGGTGACATGGCTGAGGACGCAGCAAACCATTGCCGGAATCGCATACCAACCTAAAGTCATTGCCCTGCCCGTACCTGACAGCGAGAAATCAGTTAGACAGGTTCACCACTCGGCAAAAAAACAAGTACTTCGTGAATTTAAAAATCAGCTCGTAGAGCAGTTTTTAACACAGGAACAACATGCCTTATCACCGACTGCTCAGCTGTTAAATGCGTTGTTGGATTTTCATGATCGTGAACGTAAACCCAAAATTTGGAGTTATTTTGAACGATTAGAGAAGAGCGATACAGAGCTTTTTGACGATGACACCTGCTTGCATCAATTGGTGATCACTGACATGGCAATAGTCGATGACAATATAAAATATGTCGGACAATATGATCCGAGTCAACCGGTCAGGAAGGATAAATTTGGGACGGCCAGTGTTCGCGGCACCGATATTGGTGCAAAAAATATTCGTTTTTTCAGAACTGGTTTTGCATGTTGTGTAGAATTTATGGTTAATACAGACGATAGTGCTGGCTTGCAAGACGACCACGTCACCTTGTTTGCAGATGAGCCTTTTCTCAATACTGAAACCTTAGAATTACGATTGTGCCAAGCTTTCCAATCCTTTATGGATAATAACTCGACTTCGATGCTAAATACGCTTTTAAACCGAGGGCAGCCGGTATTTAAAAATAATGAGGCTGTTTTACCGATTAACCGCGCCATCCATCAGGACGATGATAGTTATCTTGAAGCAATCATCCATGCAGTGCAGTCTCTAGATAATTCGGTTATGTCCATCCAAGGTGGGCCAGGTGCAGGAAAAACGTTCACAGCCAAACATATCATCAAAGCGCTGGTCGAAGACGGAAAACGAGTCGGTATTATGGCTAGCAGCCATTCCGCAATTACGAATCTCATGGACTCATTGCATGGTGGTTGGCTCGGGGGCGCCAAACTTGCTAAGGTCGGTGGATTTGGTACAACTCAAAGCCACTTTGCCAAAACATATGATCCAGCGATCTACCCGAACTATATGTATCGACCAACGATGTCGTTTACAAAAAAAGAACCGTTCCACTCCTTTGCTGTAGTCGGTGCAACCGCTTTTGCATTTGCCAGTGAAGATGCCCTTAACGCCCCGTTCGATGTGTTAATTGTGGAAGAAGCCTCGCAAACGGCTCTCGCCAATTTAGTCGCTGTTTCTGGAGCGGCTAAAAACTTATTATTACTTGGCGACCAAATGCAGTTAGATATGCCCTTACAAGGATCTCATTCCAATGGTTCAGGAACATCTGCCCTTAAATGGCTATTAGGTGACCATAATGTTATACCTGAGACCCACGGTATCTTTCTGGAACGGACATACCGGATGCACCCCACCGTCACTTTGCCTCTGTCCGATGTGGTTTATGAAGGCAAGTTAAAAGCCGCAGCAGCTAATGACCTACAAGTTATCCATATACCGAATAGCCGGTTAATTTCTCAGTCGTGTGGCATTCAATTAGTTAATGCCCCCCATGAAGGAAATCGCCAAAGTAGCGAGGAAGAAGTGGAAATTATTCGGCAGCTTATCGCAGAGCTGAAAACTGGCTCCTATACCGACAAAACTGGGACATCCAAGCCCATGTCGGATCAAGACATTATGATACTCAGTCCTTACAATATGCAGGTGAATTTATTGAAAGAGCGACTAGGTACGACTTTCCCCATTGGCACAGTGGATTTGTTCCAAGGCCAGGAAGCAATGTGCTTAATTATTTCGATGGCCACTAGCGATATTGAGGAATGTCCGCGAGGATTAGATTTTATATTTGACATTAATCGGCTTAATGTTGCGATTTCCAGGGCAAAAGCATTGGCAATTATTGTCGCTAATGCGGGGCTGGAGCAGTGCAAAATTAACAATATAGAGCAAATGGGCAAGGTAAGTTTTTTTAACCGCTTAATTTCAAAACCCAAGTAAACGGCAATTTCTGTAATGCAATTGCTTTGCAACCGGGCGACTATGTCGCAGTATTCGCCCGCGATGGAGTAGCGCATATCGATTTAACCACCTTTGCGGCGAATACAAGAACCCCGCTCCACACCCTCTTTTTATACAATATCTTAACCGCCTATTCGGCGAATCACTGGTTAGAATTTTTAAGGGCGAACGCTTATCTTCCCATGACGAAAATATTTTCTAATATTTTACGCCTCCCCACTTGCATAACTGAAGCCCCATGTGATGATTTTTTCATAAAACAAAATTAATCACACATATCACGGAGCTAGTTAACCAATGACAACCACAGCCTGTTATTTAGACCCATATTTCACTGTTAACGCACAAACCCTAAAACAAGACATTACCAGCCGATTACATGACGCGATAAGGTCAAAGGAACTATTTGAAAAGGAAGCCTCGTTTTTGCAAATTTTAGGGGTGCCGCTTCGAGACAATAGCATCGACTTAGGTGAACTTCTGGAATCTGTGACAGGGAACTATCTTGATTCGATTTGCAAACGATTAACAGCGCATTTTGCAGAGGGTACGCCTGCGAAAATTTCGATAGATCGCGATTTATATAAACTCATTTCTTTGCGTGGATCGGATGAGCACAGAGAGCTTCAATCGCAAGTTAGAAATCGCTTAAACACATTTGAAAGCGATATTAAGGTATCCGATAGCTACCTGGAAGCTATCGAATTTAAAACTATTGCAGAATCTATTAATACTCAACGAGAAAACTTGAAAAATACTGGGCTTAGCATTTTGGCGGCCAGTATATGCACGCATTTGCATTTTGAGCATTTGGATGGTCATAACAAACCTTACTTGAAGCACGGCAAGCTAGTTGTAAACACCTGGGCATTTAACCACTACAGGGCTTACGAAGTTGTAAAGGACTTAACCGGAGTTGCTTTGGCTTTAAAAGCAGTCGAAAAAGAATCAGATATGGTTTTTGGGTCTGCAATGGATGATTACATAGCCGCCGCCCAACAATTATCGTATCAAGGTCATGAAAAAATACCATCGCGCACTGTCTTTGGTAAGGGTAGTCATCTTGAAATTCATATTTTTAAAGAAAAGCATGAATTCCGGTTGTCAATGGAAGCTTTTGAAGCCATTCTTGCTTTTTTAAGCTTAAACGGCAAAGAGGCGGTTGTAACCCAGATTATGGAAAAAACCAAGTTGCTGGAGGCTGCGTAATGTATCCGGTCTATTTACCCTCAGCATTGGAAAGCATTAAGTCACGGGGAAGCATGGCGGCGAAACCAGGCTCACTCGGTGCATTACATCAACAACGTGTAATAACATTAGCGCAGTACTGGACACCCGACTGGTTAAGCCGGTACATATGGGCTTTGGTTTCTCCCGCATTTTCCGAAGAGGGCCGGTATAGCGTGCTTGATAATAGTATAGGTAGTGCGCGATTATTTAAGTACGCAGATCCAAAAAAGGTGAATATTTTTGGTTTCGATGTCGATAATGAACTAATCGGTAACGTGGTTAAGGAATTGGATCAGTCAGAACACGCGTATAAGTTTGATATTGTAACCGCGAGCATGGACAATGTTGAGTTAGATAGATTTAGCGCTGCGTTTATTAACCCCCCCTTTTCAATTCCGTTATCAAGTCCATTCATGAGACCTTATACTGGAATCACTCATTATGGACGACTCGGCCCAAATACTTCAGCTCTATCTCATGAATACGCTCTTGCCCAAGCATTAGCGCATTGTGACATCGTGGCCGCTATCGTGCCACATACCACCAAGGATGTATTTTTAAAAGACCCTGTTATGCAAAGTAGGCTTCGAGCGGTGTTTTCTTTACCGACATACGCATTTAAGGATGAAAATGTTAGCTCAGTAAATACAGAGTTATTGGTGTTCGGCCTCCCTTTGAAAGGCGTAAAGGCGGCTGTACCGGAATCAATAAGAGTTAAAACCGGAACAATAGACGAAAATTCAGTCCCACCAACGTTATTTCAGTTTTTTTGCAAAAGTGTACTTGAGCTGGGTGGAAATGTTAGACATCCAATCCAAGTGAATGGTCTTGAGGTCAGCAATCCCGTTATTGTTACGCCGGTCAGTTCGGATAAGCGCGTTATATTAAAACGCTCTGGTCGCAGGATAAAATTGCATTTCTTTGACGGTGCAACCGAGGCTCGTGTTTTGAATGCCTTGATGGTTTCTCGGGTGCAGTCTACGCGATTTCATAAATACCCAAAATCAACCCGATATAGCGGCCAATTTCGGTTAAGTTTGGATGCCTTGTCCATGCAAGACGATCCTGCGACAGCTCTTACTTCTGTTTGCGACATCATCCGAAAAGCGGGCGGACAGGTTGAGGTTTCCCAACAACTGGAAGCGGGGTTAAAAGCCATCCTATTAGAAAACAGAAAGATGTCTGTTCCGTTTGGACGAAGTGTTTATCGCAGAGGAAGCAAAACGTTTACTGCCAAATCGAAACGGATGGGACTAATTAATAAAAGTCAATTCGGTGCGGTTATTGCAAAAAATGAGCAGGTGTGCGTTAGTCGGCTGGATGACGGATTTTCAATACAAACATCCAGAGGGGAATTTTGTTGCCAACAAGAAGCTTTTTTTAATCTTTTTGAACCGGACAGTGATGCCGGTCAGCAGGGTTTTTGGGAAGAGATTTACCCGCCTATTGCTCACACATTCCCGACTGAAATTGAAAAGTTAAAAACTAAGGCATTATCTCTTGGATTGAACAACGTGTTAACGTGGGATTTTCAACTTGAAGATCTTCTTGAGCTGGCATTTCGCCCCAAAGGTGGTATTGCCGCGTGGCAAATGGCTCTTGGTAAGTCTCGATTAGCTATCGCCTTATCACTGTTACTTAATGGCACTTCATTGATCGTTCTAAAATCAAGACTGGTTTTAGAAATGGTGGATGAACTTAAAAAACTGGGTATAACGGATTTTCAAGTAATAAAAACCATCGACGATATAAGTAGATTGAAGAAGGTGAATATTATCAGTTATGAACGTCTTAGACGCCCATTACACAACCGTTTCCCAAAACTTACCCTGGCTAAGCTGCTTCGTAAGAAGGTTCGAAATGTGTTATGTGATGAAGGTGGGTTGCTTGCCAATTTTCAATCGCAGCAAACACGCTCATTATGGCAATTCGGTGCAAAACGCAATTATGTTTTAGATGGCACTGTTATGCCCAATTATCCAAGGGAAATGCTACCTATCGTCTCGCTCACTGCCGGACAAGAAAGAGCTTATCAACCATTTTCAATGTTTGATGGTTTCATGGAAAAACGACTGTTTATTAGTGCCATTGAACAACCAACAGGGCGTGAAGAATTTAACCGCCGTTATGTCACAATCGATTGGTCAACCAATGAGTTAAATGAAACCGGTGTCGGCGCAAAGCGGGAAATACCCAAGATTAAACCGGCATACCTGGGGGATTATCGACAATGGCTCGCTCCACTTGTCAAGAGAAGACTTCAGCAAGAACCTGCTGTTAGCCGTTATGTTAGTTTTCCAGTTCCAGAAATCAACGAACCCATTGAAGTCGAGTGGGAGCTTGCACATCTGCAGTTATACATTCGAACGCTTGAAGAGTTTGCAACATGGTTTCGAGCCTACGCGAAGACTCAAAGTGATGATGGAAAGGCGCTCAACTTGACCTTGATTTTAGCAAGAATTGAAGCGTGCTTTAAAGTAGCGAATACACCAAGCCAGGTTTCTGGGTTTGCAACAGGTTTTAGCCACTTAACCACAAAGGAAATTGCTTGCATCTCGCTGGTCAAAACAAGAATTGATCTTGGGCAACGCCCTATTGTCTTTGCCAGAAACCCACTGGTTTTACATAGATTATCAGCCGAACTAACAAGGCAAAATATCACTAACTTGGTATTTACCGGTGAAGAAACAATCGCAAAACGTATTAATAAGTTAGATACCCGAATTCGACAGGGTAATGATCAAGTACTGTTGGCCAGTTTAGGGGTAACTCAAGACGGTTTAAACATTCCGCAGGTTAATGCAGCTATTTTCTACAATAGAAGTTTTAAGCCAAGAGAGGAACAACAGGGCTTGTATCGAATGATCCGTCCGCAACAGACGGCTAAGCGCATAACTTGTGATTTTTTGCATTTGGGGGGTAGCATTGATAGCTATATGGCTCAGTTAAATTTGTGGAAATCAAAAGTAAGTGATGCCGCACTGGATTACGGTGAGCAACCAGAGGATGACGAAGATTTTATCGATTTTAATGCGTTTATTTATCGGTTTATAGAATCCCTACCGGCACTTAAGACGCAACTTGAAAGCTTGAGAAAACTGGCCGCCTAATTATTTAGTAAGGAAATAGAAATGAATCCCTATGTTCGAGTTATTAGCCAAATAACCATTGATGACGAAACCCGCGACGTCTTTATTAGATTTAAAGGTTCTTCAAGAGCGATAGTTGCAAAAGCACTAGAATTTTCAAGAGATTCAGAAGGACAAATTACCAATCTTCTTCTGGATAGGCTTGTACATGAAGAAAGTGAAGACCGTTTTGAGTTCCAACCAGGGCAACGGTTTTTGAGTTGTTTTGACGATTTAAGTTGTTTCGCTGTTTCTGGATGTGTTGTTACCGAAATGTCTCGACTATGAAGCAAACGCTTGAAGTTAACCAGCCAAACCCATAAGTATGATTGTACTCAAGCTGATGAGTAATGAAATTTTGTTGAGCATTGCATATCCCGCGATCTATGGATAATAACTGTTAACAACCACGTCAGGGATGACATAAATTACTAGAGGTAATCCCATGTATGATGAAAAAGATAGTGCTCAAATGTGCTTAAGCACTGGGGAAATCGTTGAAATGCAAAGATGCGGTTGTAAGTGTGGCTGCACGGCAAAATTAGGTTTTTTGAAGATAGATGCTTCTAATATTTCTAAATTAAAACAATCAAGGTGGGATGGCACAGCACAAGAGTTTTTTAAATCGGTTTGGATTGACGCTGTATGAAATTTCAAATTGAAAGAGAAGTACTTCTGCCAGCGTTACAGCGTATTGTGAATATCATTGAAAAGCGGCAAAACATGCCGATCTTATCAAATGTCTTAATGGTTGTTACTGGTGATCAAGTTTGTCTCACTGGAACAGACCTGGAAATCCAAATAATTGCTAAGTTAGCAATGACGGGGTCTGGTAATGATTGGGCGACAACTGTACCTGCGCGTAAATTCTTAGATATTTGCAGATTATTGCCTAGCGGGGCCTTGATTAAATTTAACCACGTAGATGACAAAATCACTGTCCAGTCAGGTCGGAGCAAATTCAATCTCAGTTGCTTACCATCTGAGAATTACCCTGAGTTTTCCGAATCACATTATGAAAACCATTTTTCAATAAGTGCCGGTCAACTCAAAATAGCTTTGGAAAAAATCCATTTTTGTATGGCGAACGGAGACGTTAGGTATTACCTTAATGGTGCCTTATTACAGGTTTCCAATAATACGTTAAAGTTAGTCGCGTCCGATGGTCATAGGCTGGCAATTTTTGAGGATAAGATCGACGGTGATAGTGGTTGCGACGCTAAAATTGTTTTGCCAAGAAAAGGTATTTTAGAGCTAAACCGACTTTTGGATGCCACTCAAACACAGCTAAAGGCTGAGTTCTCTAGCAGTAATATTCGAATCACATTGAACAATTATACTTTTTCAGTCAAGTTAATCGACGCGAAATATCCCGAATTTGGCAAAGTATTTATGCAAGAGTTCAAGCCTGAGCTTCGGGTTAACAGGCAAAAATTGAAGGAGGTTCTGGCCCGCGTTGCCATTTTAACCAACGAAAAGATCAAAGGCATCAGTATTGATGTTGACGATCGCAACATGAAAATCAGCGCTCACAATCCCGAAAATGATGAAGCGGAGGAAGAGTTGGAAATTGATTACCTGGGGCAACCGGTTTCCATGGGTTTTAACGCCCAATATTTCATGGATGCCGTTTCGAATTTGGATTCTGAAGATGCTATTCTCAATTTTGCAGACAATTCAACCGCTTGTTTTATTGACGTACCTGGCGGAGCGAATTATCGATTTGTTTTAATGCCTATGCGTCTGTGAACGGGGGAGTCATGCTTAATTTTGTTGGGTGGTTTGGGTCTGTTTCCGGCTTGTTGGGTAGTTTACTACTAGCGTTGAACAACGATTATTCGGGTTGGGGTTTTGTTGCTTTTCTAATTTCAAACGCAGCTTGGTTGTTTCATGTTATCGAACGAAAGTTTGGCCAATGGTTTTCATGCAGTTTGGGTTTACTGCAACTAGTCTAATTGGTATTTGGCGGTGGATAGTTTAAAAAGCGCTTTGCATCTATTTGATCGTGTATTTCCGTTTAAGCCACCAACAAATGACAATTGTGGCAATGATAGATAAGCAAAGTGTCTCTGTATTATGAATGAAGTTATTTTTAAAATCCTCACTCATTTCACTGCTGTGCACAGTTATCTGCTTCTCGGGTGGCTTTAACGGGTCTGGTTTTGGGTTTGCTAAATCATTTTTCACCATTTGAATGGTTTGCTGCGCATGTTTCTGTATGCTATCGATCTTTGGGATCGTAATATTGACATGCACGATTTGAATAGCGACCATGAATATAATCAACATACATACAATTTTCATAGCGAATTAGTGGGATTGTTTGTGTGGTTTACGAAATAGTTTCTGTAATTAAGCACTGGTAATCTCACGCTAAATCCATTCCACCAAATTCAGATAGGACTTTTTCCATCAACTCGGTCAATGTCGCTGCGAAAATTATCAAATCCGATTCAACTTGTGCGGCCATATTGTCTTGGGCAGTCTGGTTATCTTTAACGCTTGAAACGTCCAATAATTTCAGTTTCTTGATTTGAAGATTGCTGGTCAGTGTGAGTGAGGCGCGCTTATCCCATACAATGGCAATATTGGTCACGTTGCCGCCATTATCAATGTGTTTTCTAACTTCATCGGAAAGTAAGTTAATATTTTTTAAACTAATAACGCCGTCATCCTGAGTTGATATGGAGGCGTTGTTTCCTTGCTCTATGTCTTCTGGGAATCGAATGCTAATCCATTGACTCATCAATTCTGATGGGTCATGCAGTGTCTTGATTGGAACAGCTGGCAAGGTGCCAATCGCCTTCCGAAGTATCGAGACAAGATCTTCAGCTTTGCCAACTGAGGAAGAATCAACAATGATTTGGTTTTTCACATTATCGACATAAGCGTGCATAACATGCTCTTGGCTTAACGCTTTGGGTAGTAATTCAGCAATTACAACGGCTTTTAACTCACCCTTTTCCTTAGCTTTCATTTTTCGCTTTTGCTCACTTTCAATGGTGTCGATCTTTTCTTTTAACAACTTGTTTACCGATGCTGCAGGCAGAATCTTTGTTTCTGTTTTTAGGGCGATTAAATCGTATTGTCCTATACGGTACACATAGCTGGTCTTGCTCAGATAGCCAGCAGGAACCGTCCAGCCAGTAGAGACAGAGTCCGATGGATTGCAGGGCTTAAATGCGTTGGATTCTAGGTAATCTTCAAGCGACAGCAGATCAACTGGGTTGGTTAAGTTAAAGATAACTGCATTTTTAAAAAACATATTATCCCTCCTTGGGATTACTAAATGAAATGTTGGCACCATTTACAAACAGAGCTAATTTGCCCTTCTGTGCATAACAACAGGTTAGTTACTTACCTATTGATCGAGGATTACGCGGATTAGATGGCAGCTTTCAAGGCGGCCAGTCGGTCTTCAATCGAAATTGGAGTTGCTGCTTTTCCAGCTACCGCATTTATATCTGGATGGCATCGGCTTCGTCTTACTCCTTTCTGAAGGCTTGCTTAGCCTTAGAAAATTCGAGTTTTCGTTCGTCAAACTTTTTGACTACCTCAGCTTGATCAAAAGCCTTTGGATTGGGTTTGGTGACATCAGGTCTGGTGGGTATAGAAAATACATCTAATTTCGGAGTCGAATTAGGAATGGATTTTGGAGGCGGGGATTTTGTGGATGATGCTTTCGTTGAAAAACTCGCTGCTAACACATTTACAGAGGGAAGCATTATCAGTGCGAGCACTAGGGAAATGCGGTTCTGACTGAAAAGATTCGTTTTAGAGGATTTTCTTGTGCCAAAAGATGAATATGTCATAGCGTTATATTGCTTGGATTGTGTCTGATATAGCACAAGCCAAGTGCTCCTTTAGTGGGTTATTGGAAAGACGTGGGCTGTACACGACGCTGTCTCAATCGAATTGGAAATTCGTAAACTTAAAGATTCACACCAAACGATTGAATTAACTCAGTAAACCCGCCGTTAAACCCATCCCCTACTGGCTTGAATTCCCAACCAGAAACTGTGCGATAAACATTTCCGATAATGATGCTTGTTTCAGTAGAATAATCTTCAGTTAAATCGAATCGGGCAACTTCTTTTATGGTTTCCCCATTTACAACTCGGATGTAGGCGTCATTTACCTGACCAAAATTTTGATTACGATTTACGGCCTCGTAAATTGTCACTGTGAATGATATTTTTTCAATTTCGGAAGGAATAAGCGAAAGATCGACATTAAGAATCTCGTCATCGCCAGACCCATCGTCAGTTAGGTTGTCCCCTTCATGCTGAACGGCGCCATTCAAGACAATTGCGTTATTAAAAAAACAGACATCTTCATTAGACCTAACTTTCCCATCTGATTTAAGCAAAAATGCAGCGACATCTAAATCAAAGTCTGTGCCGGTTGTGCTGCGACGATTCCATCCTAGTCCAACAAGAATTCTATTCAGACCTGGAGCTTCTTTTGTTAAATTACCGCCGCCCTCATTTGTATGTGATATTGCCATAACTTATCCTGTTTCGAGTGTTAATGAATTTCGCCTGATAAATGCTCGATTGATTAATTTCTAAGGCGATGCTCGTTAGATGCTAATAGGATTGCACAACTGACAAAGGACGTGTACTCGTTCAGATTACGATTTTTATCATCATTCCCTGTTGACATCGAAATCTAAGTGATCGTATCGAGTTGGATAGTCGTGCGCGAGTTATTAGCCGTCGAATTAGATTGGTAGCTAGCTTGAATTCCCCCCCTACCCTTTAACCATTTGTTCTATAACTGTTGAAAGAACCACTCTGAGTTCAAAAAATAGAAAATAATTGCAAACCGTGTAGTTCGTTTTTCTCCTAGATTTAAAAAGATTTAAAAAGATTTAAGGCGTTTACTAAATCTGATATTTGTCATGAAATACATTAAGTTACGAGCGATATTTTTGTAGTCTTGGTAGCCCAAAAGCCGTACTTCGGTAGCCCAAAAGCCGCACTCCGGTAGCCCAAAAGCCGCAGCAGGTAGCCCAAAAGCCGCATTTTGGTAGCCCAAAAGCCGCACTAAAATCTAATGAAATAGGGCGGCTTAATACAGTGGGTTTTTACGCGGTTAGCAAAATATCAAGACTTTCTAAATTTATTACTAACAATTTTAGTGACGTGCTTCACTTGGCTTTTACTGGGAACTCTAGTGATTCGCACACAATCTGATTGCTTTTCAATTTCCCAAGCACTGATTATCCCTATGTTTTTTAGTATTTCTAAGGCTTGCTTGAGTTTTTGTCGAAATGATTTGAGGCACTTATCTTTGCTGCCACACAATTGTTGGATAGTTTCTACTTTGTGAGGGTACTGTACGGCATTACCGATTATCCAAAGATGCATCCATTTGGCCAGTTCTGACCCTCGGCCTTTGATTTTTCCGCGCTCTTGTATGTTAAAGAGCGTATATGCTGAATTATCATATAGCTGAGCAAATTTTGGATTTAACCGATATACAAGATGACGCAGATGTTTTGGCTGTCCTTGTTGGTCAAAGGGCGTAATTGAATCGTCTATTAGATGGCCTTCGTATCGAACACCATCGGTAGTTAACCGGACTGTCCCACGGACAAGTCTGCTAATTTGCTCAATCAATTGAGTTCGCTGCTCAAGGTGCGTACTTCTGCCCATGCCTTTTAAAACCGCATTGATAGATTGAGTGATTTCTGAGCCGAAGGGTTTGTGATTAGCCATTGCTACGAGTTGTAACATTGTATCGTGGTCATCTTGATTGAATTGCTCACCGCATAATTCAATCTTAACGCCTTGTATTTCACCGACAATCGTATGGCGTTTATAAAATTGCCTCTCCTTGACTGCTGCAAATAGTGAACACCGCGCAAAACAGTTTGAAACAGCTCGTGTGTCATCATCGAACGGCAACGGGAATTGAAGCACTTTCAATTCATGTGACGTTATATCCACATCACGCGGATTTTTCGTGGCAATTTTCGCCCCCATCTTAGCAAGTGACTTTCGCATATCCTCATCAATATGTGGGCAAGTTTCGGCAATTTGCTGTTCAAGTAAATTCGCTGCGTCACTTCCTTGGCTGTTTTTACGATTCATTTCTTTTAGACCTGGGCGGATTGTTGTTAAACAGAAAAGCATTTCACAAGTTGAAGTGGGGTGGTTGCCGCTTAAATTCCTATTTCTGTAATCATTCCGAGTTGACAAATGGATTTATTGTCAATTTGGTTATTTTGAGACGACATCTTCGTTCGCCATCGAGATATGCAAGTGGAGGCAGTTCGTTGTTTGCTCGGTAATCCTCCCTTTCCAGAGGTAGATGGTTTTGGCAGATTATTAGCAATTAGGACTATTGTCTGTCTTGGACGGTGTTTTCTAAATTTGGCGCTATCCTTGGTTTCCTCAGTTTTATACGGACTATGTAAGACTTCATAACACAATGAAATTTAATACAAATATATTCATTTTTTTGAATTTATGGTGTTGCATATCCGCGCTTCAATGCGATCTTAACTCCGTAGTTATTTTCTTTTTTCGCCCTATGTTTGATAGCGGTCAGACAAGGCGACCCGACTAGGAGTTATGTCCATGAGTGCAGTATTAAAAATCCCAACAAGCAATAATATTTCTGATGATTTACAACTTGTGCCGTTGGCGAACATAAAAGTAGTTGATGGGTTTAATCCCCGAAAATTCTTCGATGATTCCGAGTTTCGTGATCTTGTGGGTTCGATCAAGGAGCATGGGGTAGCACAACCAATTTTAATCAGAAAAGCCGACACCACTGACGAACAACTGTATTTTGTTGTTGCGGGGGAACGCCGGTATCGTGCTGCAATTGAAGCTGGTTTGGAGGTCATTCCTGCATTGATTAAGGGAATGGATGTGGGTGAAGCAAAACTCCTTGCCATCATAGAAAATTCTCATCGTGCGAACATTTCTATTGCAGAGGAAGCGGTTGCCGCAAGGGATGCCCTAACATTGAACAACAATGATCTGGAAGCCACCTTACGCCAATTGGTTTGGTCTAAAGCCAAGTTTGATGCTCGAATACTGTTATTACATGCTGACCCGCAGGTTCTTGATGCTTTAACCACCCGTAAAATTAAAGTCGGTCATGCCGAACTGCTTTCCCAATTACCTAGTGAATTTCAATTAGCTACGTTGGAAAAAATTCTGGAACATCACTATTCAGTGTCCGATCTAAAAACTCGATTAGCTGGATTTGCTCTCGATTTAGGCACAGCCAGTTTTGTTACAACCGAATGTAACACCTGCCCTCACAATTCCGCCCTGCAAGCTTCGCTATTTGACGAACACATTGTCGACGGCAGATGTGCAAAACATGATTGCTTTAATGCTAAAACACAAGCCGCCTTAGAAGAAAAAAAGAACGAACTTCGTAATCAATATTCAGTGGTGTTTTTGGATACTGAGCGAAGCAAGGATTCTTTCAAGGTAGTTTGCCAGTTGGGTGTTGATGGTGTTGGTAAATCTCAGTTTGAAAAGGGTTGTAAACAATGTGCGCACTTTGGTGCGCTATTAGACACTACTCCTGGCCATAGTGGACGGATTACTGAGGATTGCTGCTTTAATCTGGAATGCCATAAAGACAAGGTTGTCGTATTTCACAAGTCAATCAAGACACCGGCAAAAACTGTGGCGACTAATACAACCACATCACCTGCTAAAACTAAAGGGATTGCTTCCAGCAAATCCTCCGAGCAGAGTAAAAGCAATGAAGCAGAGAAAACCGCTGTTCCCTCAACTGTCCCCAACGCTGTCGTAGAAAAAATCGAAGGCTTTTACCGCCAATTGGCTGGTCGCGTTGTACTTAATGATAAAAAAGCAATGCTTAGCTTAAATACCTTTGCCTTATTCCGATTAGTTAGAAGTAGCAATATTAAAAATTTGTGGCCTGATGCCGTAAAAAACCATACTGACGGAATTTTAAACCTAGACAGTTTTTTAAAGTTGATGGCAAAACTGGATATATCGGAAATTGTCGGATTTAATCAACGATTACTTTGCCACCTGTTAGTTCAGCATGAAAATTCTCAACCTTTGAATAACAAGGTGTGGGCATTGGGTGGTTGTGAAGTAGTGGGGATGCTAGGGGTGAATTTGCAACAGCAATTTGAACTGAACCAAGATTTTTTAATGGCATTTACCAAAGCGGGTATCGAATCCATTCTAAAAGAAGCTGTTAACAAGCACGGTGAGAGATTTGAGGACTTTTATAACCAACTGGATAAAACCAATTCCATTGCCAAGTTAATGAAGATGAAAAATAAAGAGATATTAACCGAAGTTTTTGATTGTGGCTTTGATTTTACTGGATTTGTACCCCGTTGCGTTTCTGGCTTTGTAAGCGATGATAAAGGCACTAAACCGGATTTGATTTAAACCATTTGCCCATAACATATAGGTATTAATATGTTTTCTACTTTCGCTCAAATGCTTGCAAACGATGAAAGAATACAATTCACCATCACCAAACAAGGTGAGTCGATTACTGTATTGATTCAACCCGTATTTAAGGGTGCAGCCAATACGGACACATCCGAAACAGTACAAGAACTTCGAGCTGCGTTAGCAATGCCTTTGTATATTGTAGCTTCTCCTGCTGCATTGGATGCCGGTTTTCCTAATTCCTTAACCCAATACACACAGACGCGTGAACGGCTACATGACTCCCTTTCTGATGCCTTAACGCGAGTAAAGGAAAATAGTAAATCGGCGGTTTCAAAAGCGGAGCAAGCTGAGCCTAAAACAAAAACCAAGACCGGCGGTCAAGTGACAGTAGAACCATTGGATAATACCGATCATTCCTCTCAGTCGGAAACTCCCACAATCACCTCAAAATCTTTATTTTAAAAGGGCTACTGTCATGACTGATTTAAAAGATGGACAAATTATTCGACCCACAAGGGTGTTTAAGATGGGTATGGTCAGGCTAGCCGATCCTGCGCCTGATTTGCCACCGGATGAAGCTCTTAAACTTTACAGTGCTAACTATCCGCATTTAGCCAATGTCGCACTAGGACAACCCCAATTAATTGGGGGCGAGATTATCTATGAAACCATTATGCCCGATGTCAAAACCAAAGGTTAGCCAAAACGGTTTAGATATATTAATCGAATGGGGCAATGAATCGCCCCATGAGTTCCAATCACCAGAAAAGGTAGAAACGGTATGTTATCAATTCCCATTGAGGCAGATAAAGCTATCTCGACATCGCCCAATTACAACCATCACATCACATCTTCTGCCCATGATTTAACTCTATTCAACCGCCCCCGTATGGGGGTTGGTCTTGATAAATTGATCGAAGATGTGCTTGATACGCATCAAAAAGCTGAATTTTATAATTACAAATCAGGCATTGCCTCATTTTTACTCATTGCTCATAGCCTTGGTGTCGTTTCGGAGCAAGAAATTAATGAGAGTATAGAAGCGGGTTGGAAAGCAGTTTTCAAGCTATACCGCGAATCCTTGGTTAGAACTGAACTGAAACTCAATCATGAGTCAATGAACATTGCCGGAAGCCGAGAGAATCATAATGATTTTGGCAGTCTGTATAGTACGTTAAGACGTGCGGATGATGGATTCTTCCTGCATTTAACCAGTTGTCTTCGTTTTGCTGATTTTGATCTGCTCAAAATAGATGTAACTGTTAGTTCCTTGGTGTTTTCGTGTTTGTATTGGGTAATTAGAGAATTGGGGTTTGGCGTATTCAGCTTTGATGTTATTTCATATTCAATCTTTCTTGACGATGAGCTGGGGGCTTTCAATGAGCTAAGGACTGACTACCCCGACAAGAGCTTTTCTCAATTAGCAGAGTTAATTCTCGATTCTGGCAATCTTTACCCTTTTTGTGAAATCTATGATGAATCGACAAAAAAGGAAACCGTTGTGGAGCGGTTAGTATTTTTACAATCAATAAATGACGATAAGTTTGATTGTTATTTTGGAGATAGGTTAGACATACAAAAAATTCGAGAAATTTTAATTCATTGGCGATTATCTGGTAATGAACACTATAAAAACCCTTGGGTTCGGTTTATTAGAAAGGTCATAACCACCTGGAAATGGGCTATGAAAAACTCACTAAAGGAACGCTCAGTCGATTTGAAGATTGACGATGTTTATGAGGAAGACAACGAGACTTTGTTTGATTTTGCCTATGTGATTGGAGTCGGTTTTTCATGGGAGAGTGAAGTTGTTGATTCGCATTTCCAATATATCCATGAAGGCGGTGAAGACCCGACAGAGAAAATTAAACTTACACCGGCTAGGGCAAACGATATTGCCTTAAAACTAATCGGCTATGCGAAAGCACGAGGGTTGTTGAGGTTAGCAGAATTAACCAGTTTGACAGAGGATAAAAATGAATACGAGTGAGTTTTTTACCATTCAGCACGGCGGCAATTCGCCTTCGATTAAACCAAATATGGCAATTTTGCTACATAAAACTAATTCAATTGGGTCGTTTGCCGCCCAAGAGGATTTCGTAGCATCCCTCCATAATTTTATTGTAGATGAAAATAACGATTCAGTGATTGGAGCAGGTCAATTGTTATCCAAAATGGATATTGAGGACTTGTTAAGGTCGATGCTTCGGCTTGGTGAGCATAGAGCAAGGGTTTTGCCGAATAATATTTTGTCAATCTCTGACGTGCATATCGCATGGGTAGTACCTGCACAAGTGAGACCGATGATTTTTAATATCACGGGGATGCCGTTGAAAACCATAAATGTGCCGTGGCCTCGATTGCTAATAATGGTAACAATTAATGGCTCACTCGCGGTTGCTGCATTAAAGGGAACCAGAAAACCAACTGAAAAAACAACTCTTTTTAACGCCCCGCTGATGAATGTCAATAATACCGGCTCTGTTTGTACTGGCACAGCAGAAATACCTCGTTTTTGTAACCCTGATTCTTTGTTGGCATGGGAGTCGGTGTTATTTGATACTGCGTTCTCGCATGTAAACAATACCAACACCTTAAATTTGGATATAGAAAAGTCAAAGGAATCAAATACGGGTGTTAGTAGTAAAGACCATTTTAAATACTGGCTTGCCCTATCCAGAAAAAAAGCGAACATATTCCCAAATGATCAGCTAGTTCCAATGCGAATGAATATCGGGGATTTTCTTTCACGCCATTCCCGTTAATACAATTTAACGATAATCATCACTGGAGCAGCTATGAGTAATAATTTGGGGTACTTAACCGACCTTCGGGATATGGTTATTTTTGAGACCACTCCCACCTTGTTACAACCTAAATACGGTAGCAAGTTACCAGAGCCGCCACTTGGAACGCACAGGTTTGTTTGTGGCTCAGCAGGGTTATACATTGAGGCTAAAAATGAAGTGTTATCGGTTCGATTACCAATAGCCGTATCGTCACTGAAGTTACCTTACGGTGATGTTGTTCATACAGGTATTCATTTAGATTTTGGTTTGATTCCAAGGTTCATCTTGGACTTAGCAATAGCAAAGGCGAAGATCGCTACACCGAATGAGTGGGCTGGCTACATTGTCTGGGTTGTACAAGAGAATCGCTACACATTGTTCGAGCCGGATGTTATGTCTGCTAGTCTCAGTAGAATAAGCTACTCAACGGCTATACCGTCTGGATTAATCCCTGTGATGGATTTGCACTCACATGGACGATCTAGTGCGTTCTTTTCTGGAACGGACAATGTGTCCGATTTGGGTGGCTTTTATGTTGCTGGAGTTATCGGTAATTGCGATCTGGCTGAGCAAACTTTCGCGGCACGAATGGTTGTGAATGGTCACTTTTTGCCTTGCCCTGCCCTGTCCGTTTTCTTTTGTTAGGAAAGTCTTTTTAGTCAATGGCTTATTGCATTATACGACTTTGATGAAAAAATGAAGGTAAATTCCCCCCTACGTTTACTGTTGAAGGATAAGAATTAAATGACCACACCACTATCAGATGAGCAAAAAGAAAAGAAATCAGCCGATCTAAAACGAAGAATTACTTTGGCACGATCCAGGGTTAAATCTTGCAAAGGAACTTTGGATGATAAATTACAGTTATTACAAGCTGTCAAACAGGCGGAAGCCTCTTTACATGATTTTCGATTAAATTGGTTCAACCATTAATATTGGGACTAATAATTATGGAATCCAGCGAAATAAAATTTTTCACACCTTCATCTTGGTTTCACCGTCCTGTAAATATTTGGGTTATCGGGGTTGGAGGCACAGGGTCGGAAGTATTAAGTAGTTTGGCGCGAATTGATTACGCTGTGAGGGCGCTGGGTCATAGTGGTTTGAAAGTGACTGCGTGGGATGGCGATAAGGTGGAAGCTCCGAATATTGGTCGCCAAGCTTTCTATCCTGCCGATTTAGGTAAAAATAAGGCCATTGTAACCATTGAGCGGATCAACTATTTATTCGGTAATCATTGGGTAGCAAATCCAACCATGTTTGATGCTGAAAGCGGTTTAGGTGGCTGTGATTTATTAATTACCTGCGTCGATATTGCTCAATTCAGAGCAGACATTGCAAAAGAATCAGTAAATTATTATTCATCCGTTTTATGGTTAGATACCGGCAACGGTTCTCACGATGGTCAAGTAATTATTGGAAGATTAGGAAGGTATACGCCCAACGATGAAGTGCCGCTACCCAATGTGTTTGATTTTTACCCCTCGCTCGATGGAATGAAAGAAGATAACACGCCCTCATGTAGCATGGAAGAAGCCCTTGCCAATCAAGATTTACCGATCAATCGAGCAGTCGCAAATGTTGCCATGCAGTTAATATGGTCACTTTTAAGGCATGGTGGCTTAAGTCATCAAGGTGCGTTTTTGGATATTCGGCGTGGGACAGTGACACCAATCAATATCATGACAAGTGGTAAGTGAGACAAGGTAATGACAAAATCAGCAGATACTCCGCTAAAATCATGTCCATATTGTGGGTCTGAAGAGTTTTTTAGGAAAGGGGTAATGTCTGGCTTCTATGAGTACCGATACAGATTTGACGGAAAACCAGCCGATAATACTCACCTCCACGACTCTCTTGATTATCGAGAATACAAGACAGCGTTTTGTGCTGAATGCAAAAGATCTTTAGGAACAAAAATCATTGTTCCAGATTAACTTCCCTCAAAAATTATTCAGCACCCACCTCTAAACCACAAACAAAGGAATCTTTGATGCACTTTTGCTCCAGACTAATTTCCAGCAAGCTCACTATTTTTAGCCCCAGATTACTTGCAATCATTATCATTGTTTCCAGTCACCCTAGTTTAGCCGACAATTTCTCCGGCAAGATTATTGGAGTCCATGATGGTGATACAGCCACATTGCTAACCAGTGACCACGTTTCAATAAAAATAAGATTGGCATCTATTGACGCTCCTGAAGCAAACCAAAGTTTTGGACAGAAATCTAAGCAGTCCTTGTCCGAAATGGTTTTTGGTAGAGAAGTGGTCGTCGAGAAGGAAACGATAGATAAGTATGGTAGAACTGTAGGGGTAATATTTTTAGGGGATACAAATATTAATCAGATGCAGTTGGCGCGAGGATTTGCCTGGGTCTATCGCAAATATTCAAATGATGCATCATTATTGGCACTGGAAGAAAATGCTAAACGAAATAAATTAGGTCTTTGGCAAGATGCTAACCCGACACCACCGTGGGAGTTTCGCCACGGATCTGCAATGAATAATCCCCCAAGTATTAATAGCAACTGTGGCCCAAAAAAGTATTGCAGCCAGATGACCTCATGTGCCGAGGCATTGGAGTACCTTAAATGTGGATTATCGTCACTTGATCGAAATGGTGATGGTGTGCCATGTAATAAGATATGCAGTGCCAAATAACATAATCCTACAACCTATGTTTTGCCTTCGTTGCTGCTTATACGCCTTCGCATAGGCAGCTGCGTATTCCAATTAAAAACCCGCCACTTATTCCTATAAAAAGCCTGAATGGTTCATGAATTGATCATCATTCGATGTACCGCTGTGATTTTGTTTTGGATAGCATGGTTTTGAATTCCAGGCCTGAATTAATCGGCACTAGACATTAACTCAGGTTGCCGTATTCCAAATGGAATTCATACCTTATCGCAAGTAGTGACCAATTAAAACTCATTTGGTTGACCAGCTTGATTGCGATATGCCTAATCAACTTTATATAAGAGTAATATTTATGAAAAAATTATTAATACCCTGCGTAATATTGGCCGCAATCTATGCAGATGTAACCCAGGCAGCTATAACACTGATCGGAGATAAAATTAGTGTATCAGAAGATCTTGGTAATTATACTTTGCAGGGGCCAAGTGTTATAAACTCAACGCGTACCACATACAATGCCGATATAACACAGTTCCCGCTGATGCCGCGCGTATTTAACGGGCCTGATGGCAAACCATTTTTTTCACTATATCTAGACGGATACGGTTTTAGCTTGTATTCGATGTCGAAACCGACTGTCGGATTTTTGGATTTAAACCTTAAGGGATTGGATTTTAATCCGACAGTGACAACAGATCCGTCGACAAAAATAACCTCGACTAATTATAACGTTCTGAACAGTTTAAACCCTTTGTACGCTGTATCGACGAACCTGCAATCCAGCTCGGTACAGATGCTTAATAACGGGGCTCAAGATCCAAGATATGATATGAATTTACGCTTAAAATTGGATCCGAATACTCCGTTCTTTTACTTTCATGGCAACTTCAATACTGTTGCTGTGAATGACGCTGCCGCTAGGTCACATTACGTGAATCATTTAGCGACTGGTAATATTGACACTGCAATCGGCGCATCACCCGTCCCAGTCCCCGCAAGCATTTGGTTATTCGGATCTGCAATCTCAGCTGCTTGCTTAAGCTTTAGAAAAAAACAAATGCAAGTGGCCTAACTGTAAAAATTGAGTTTGTAACGATTTTTTTACAGATTACCTTCACCGAAAATTGTGAAGCTAGATCATTTCTGCTCCCCCCGATAGGCTTAACGTTGGGCTGGTTTCGCAGTGTGACGTAGGAAACCAGGAAGACATCGTTAGCCGCCGTCAAGTCATTCGGAGCCTATGTTCCGCCTCTAAGTTTGGTATGGACGAGGTGACGAGGATGAATCGGGGGTGCTGAAGGCATGTACGGAACAAAAAGATCTATCTCAGAAATAGCCCCCCGCTTTTGCAGAGCAAATAATTAACTCTACATAACTTTCTCCTGAAGAGTTACGAATTTGCAAAAACTAAATATTGAATCTCATATCCAGGAGCTTGCATAACCATAACAATATGGATAATAAGATTTAAAAAGATTAACCTATTAAGAAAGTTATGCCGCACAAATATCAAGAGAGTTTGAAAAGAGAATTAGACAGTAATTTGAGTAGTTACACTGTCAAAACTATGTATGGGTGTCGAATAGTTACTGGTCATACACCCATTAATGATGTGGCGATGGTAAGCGGTTATTAACCCACATACTTGCACAGTTTCACAAACTAGCTATTTTTTTAAATTCCACGGCAGCAAGGCTTCAATCTGTTCTACAGTTTCGGCATAAGGCAGTGCCTTGAGCACATGGGTTAAATACGCATACGGCTCCAGACCATTGGCTTTAGCCGTTTCAATTAAGCTGTAATGTATAGCACTGGCTCTGGCGCCTTTGGGTGTATCACTAAACAGCCAGGCTTTGCGATTATGCAAAGCTTTGCATAATCGCAATTATCCTCAGTTCGATATTATGCTGAGTAATTGTCAGCAGTCGGCAGTACGTAAGGCTTACCGAACTGCCGACTTTGCATAATATTATAAACTTTCCAAGAATTTCAAAAGGCCATCAGTTGGATGATAACGTACCTTCCCAATCTCTGGTGGTAGAGCTATTGTCGCTAAAGCCCGTTCTTTCATGGATAAATCTGCTTCAATGTAACCATGAGTAGTTACTGGGTTTTCATGACCCAGCCACAAAGCGATGATGGTAATGTCCACACCAGCCTGCAATAAATGCATAGCCGTTGTGTGCCTCAAAGTATGAGGCGTCACTTTTCGACCCTGTAACTGAGCGCAATGCTTTACGGCGACAGCCGCAGCCAAAGCAATCCGTTCGGCCACATTTGAGCGCGTCATTGGTCTGCCTTGACGGGTTGGCACTAAAGGTTGCTCTGCTTTCAAATTAGCGAACACCAGCCAGCGCCGTATTTTAGCGGCTGTTTCTTTCCATAGCGGCACAGTCCGTTGTTTGCGGCCTTTACCATGCAGGCGTACTGAAGGGGATACAGTTAGCTCAACGTCAGCCACTCGGACACCAATCAACTCGGATACTCGTGCGCCGGTATTGTAAAGTACTGCCAATAAAATACGATCCCGACAGCCACACCACGTTTGGTCATCTGGTGCTTCCAGCAAAGCTTGTGTTTCCTCACGAGATAAAAAACCCAACATGGGTTTCTCAAAGCGCTTCATTGGAATCGCCTGAATTTGCTGTGTCAGTAACATGGCTTCTGGGCATTGTAACGACACATAATGAGCAAACGCCCGTATTGTCGCCAAACGGGCATTACGAGTTCTAACCGTATTTTGGCGTTCGGATTCAAGGTATGTGAGGAAGTTGAGTATTAAGTTCACATCAAAATCGATCAAAGCTAGCTTGGCGGGCTGCTTACCCGTTTCGCGTTCGGCATAGTTCAGTAGCAATCGGAATGTATCACGATAAGCTGCGATCGTTTTTGGGCTTGCATTCTGCTGTTGCAGTAACCGTTCTGCAAAGAAACGCTGAACCAAGGCAGAAAACTCGGCAGGATTAGCCAGCAAATTGTTCATGGCTAACCTCCTGAGAATACCGTTCGAAACGTTCGGCTGCAATTGCCATCAGTTCCGGAATGCCGGTGAAATACCAATAGGTGTCGCTAACCCGCGCGTGTCCGACATAAGTTGATAACGCAAGCACTGCATGGTCAACATCAATGCCTTGTTGATAAAATCGCAACAGACTATGCACAATAAAAGTATGTCGGAAATCATGCAGGCGATGATGCGTATAATCACTGCGAGGCTTCCACCCCAGTTGTCGGCAAATCGTATGCAAGGCATACATGATGTTCGCCCGTTTAACTGACTGACCGTCGTCGGACAAGAAAAACCGATTGCAGGCAGGATGAGGTATGATCTGGTCACGGAGCTGGGCATACTCATTTAGCGCGCTAGCGGTGCTGGGATGTAATGGTACCCAACGACTCTTGAAAAACTTGGTCTCATGGATATTAAGCACAGCTGCGTTAAGATCAACATCGCTACGGGTGAGTGAGGTCGCTTCTGAGATGCGTAGTCCAGTTGATGCCAACAGCCCGAATAGAGTGCGGCAGGTAGCGGAACGTAAACCGTGTGGAGATATAAGGTTATCGGTTGTCTTCATGAGAGCCATTAGTTCTTCGTCAGAATAGATATGCGGAATAAGTCGCCGATGAGCTGGACCAAATAATCCTGAAGGCGGTATCTCTGTCGCTGGATCAAGCCGTAGACAAAATCGGCAAAAACCACGTAAAACTTCGATGCGTCTTGCCCAGGTAAATGGATTATTCTTATTTGAATCACGGGCCCATTCGATAGTTAGCGTTGTCGTCAGGCAGTTCTGATCGCCTAGGGCATCAGCAAAACGGGCGAATCCTCTTAGCACAGTTTCATCAATACTTAGTTTATAACCGAGGCTGCGTCGATATGTCAGGTATGCCTCAACTCGCAACATCCAGAAATTAGAAACGTTCATGCGCAACTCCCAGGCCAGGGCAACGCTACAGTCCGTAAACGTTCAATATCAACACGGGCATAGGTTTTTGCGGTATCAAGGCTTTGATGCCTCAGCAAATCGGCAATTTCCTTGATGGATGCGCCGGCATTTTGTAAACGTGTCGCGGTGGTTGAACGTAGAACATGAGTATTGCAAAATTGAGTGCGTAGACCGCAACGAACAAACGCGCGATTCATGGCGTTACGAATAGCAGGCACAGATAACGGCTCATTAAATGGCCCTCGGTGCCTAATAAACAGAGTACGACTTGATGTCGGTGGTCGGCCTTTAGAAAGATATTGAGCGATTGCTTGTCCTGTTGACATGGGGAGTGGCAACTGTTGTACGCGTTTACTCTTATTGGCGCTAATGGTCAGCGTTGCACTACGCCAGTCCACGGAATCCAGTGTTAAATAAGTTACTTCACGACCGCGCAAACCCAGATCGAGCAAGCAACGAGCAATGGCATAATCGCGCATACCAACTGGATCGGTACAATCAAATGCCTTTAAAAAGGCAGCAACTTGGGTATCAGACAATACCTTAGGCAGTGTTGTATGTGACCTGGTGGCGATCCTTGGTATGAAGTCTGACAGTACTTTGGTTGGATGACCTTGTAAAGCGCAATAACGAAAGTAGCTGCGCAAACTGGTGCCGACAGCGCTCAGTGATGCTGGCTGCAATCTCAAGACAAGGGTTTGAAAAAATGCCTCAATGTCAGAACCGGAAATCTGAGAGATATCGATTGGTTCTGTGCTAAATCGATGGTTAAGAAAGGCACTAACATACTTACAGCGACTTTCGCAGGTCAGTGTCGACATTCCACAAATAGTCAGCAGGTAATCAGAGAATCGTCCAAGCTCCGCTTCGATCGGATTTTGGGCGATAACTAAGTGAAGTTGCGGCAAAAATGGGAGTACGTGTCTTAGCGCAGCTCTATCCATTTTAATGGTGTGTCTGGAAGTTGCAGCAGATGGAGAAACCAATGGCAGGTCATGAAGGTAGCGATCAATGATAGTGTGACTAATGCTCTGTAAATCAATACCTTCGGTATTCAACCAACAACCAAATTGAATCAGGCCGTTTAAATAGCCTCGAATTGTGCTCCTTGCATAGTGCTGGTCGTTTAATGCTTCGACATAGCTGTTGGCAATGCTGCTGAGGGGATTATCGGCAAGCAAATCCAGGTGTTTAAGATCCGCCAGATGTGTTTCAGTAATCATAATTTATTCCTGTAGTCAGTAAAGAAATTACAGGAAACCACCAAATTATTATGCTGAGTTAAAATCTGCTTTGTTTGGCGGGAAGCCTTGTTTTTATAGGGCTTTGCGGATTGTTGTACATGAACTGTGCATAATATCGAACTGAGGATAATTGCGACCAATCACAAAAGGGCGAATGGCGTTCTCGGCCAGGATATTGCTGATGTTCAGTTCGCCATTCGTGCAATAGATGGTTAGCTTATCCCATTGATTGGCTAAATACGTCATGGCTAGTCCAGTTAAGCCCTCTTTGGGTACTTTCGGCCGATTGTCATCCACGTACGCTTTTATCTTGTTTAAAATCGGTCGGCTTCTCTGGCAGCGCTGTTGGAATTTCTCAGCGGCACTGAGTGGCTTGATCTGCCGTTCAATCATATACAGGGTATTGATTAGACTGAGGAGATGATCGGCTTTACTGGCCCTCTGTGGTTTGCCCTTTTTAGGTTTGGGCTGTGCATCTTGCGCATCTTTAAATTTGCGGCGCGCGTGATCCCAACAGCCCACCGGAATGATGTCGTTGGCGACGCACACGGCATGGTATCCGGCATACCCATCGGTTTGCAGATAGCCGTGAAACCCATCAAGCAGGCGCAACGGTACGTCCTGGCTTCGAGACGGATCATACTCAAATAGCACGCTGGGTTGACCAGGCGGACCGCCCAAGGTGACCCACATGAATTTATCCGAGGTCGCAGACCGCCCCTCTTCTTTGAGCACCTGTATTCGCGTTTCGTCGGCTTGGATGATGTCCCCCGCCAGTTGATGATCGCGGATGAGGTTAACCAAGGCTTGCAGTGGTCGGGCCAGGGCGATGATCCAGTTGGCGAGTGTGGCTCTACCGAGTTCACCGCCATAGCGGGCCAAGATGCTTTCTTGCCGGTACAGTGGTAAACCATCGCAGTACTTGCTGACCAGAACATAACACATCAGGTTTATACTGCCCATCGCACCTGGAACGGGGTGTTTAGGCAGCGTAGCGGCGATGATTTTGCGGGCTTGCTCAGGTTGATGGGTATCAAGGAACACCGCTTTCTCCTGCATGTACTCTAAAACGCGCACCTGGGCGGGGATAATATCCAGCTCTTCTTTGACTTTGGTAAAAAAGGTTGAAATCGCACCGGCTTTTTCTTCATCACTCAAGGTGATAAAAATTTGTTCGCGCGGCAAACTGCTGGCAAACGGTTTACGACCGGTTTTTTGTTTGGGTTTTGCAGGCTCGATGACATCGAATTCGGCAGTGTCTGTATCCAGATCGTCATCGGTAGGGGCGTCGGATTCCAGTGTGGCTTCATCCGCTGTCGCTTCCAGTGCAATGGTTGATTCAACTTCAGCCTCATCAAATACTGAGGTTTGCCCTGACTGTTCGCTTGAAGGGGCAAAGCGTTTGATTCTGGATAAACGCAGCGCTTCTTCCAACACCTGGATACGCTGTTTCAGCGAGGTAATGACTTCGGAATTCAACTCAACGGTTTGCGTTAACTCATCAACGCGCTGAGCTTTTTCAAGCAGCTCAGCGACCAACTCCGGCGCTAGGGTAGCGGCGAAATCATCAGGATCTGAAGGCGGAAAGTTCGGTAAAATCATGGGTTTATTATACCCGATTTCACCTATAAAATATTATTTTTTCCCTTAAAAAACAGACTCATAATGCCGAGTTTGGTGGGCTTTCATGACGGTAAGATCATAGCCATCCAACAACCAATTCAGTTGTTGACCGGTTAGCGTCATCAGCGATTCATTTCCCTTCGGCCATTTAAACTTATCCTCAACCAGCGCCTTGTAATACAGCACAAAACCGGTATTTTCCCAGAACAAACATTTGATTTTAGTACGCGGCTTATTGGTGAACGCATACAACCCGCCGTCGAACGGATTACGGCCGAGCTCGCATTCCACAATCGCCGCCAACCCGCGATAGGACTTGCGAAAATCAATAGGCTGCCGGTAAAGATACACGTGGGTCAGTTCCAACGAGGGGCGCATCACGACTGTCATCGCAACACCTCTATCAGTTGTTTGAGCAATGCCATATTGTCCTGAGTAATCCCAGTGACTTGAACACCATCCTGAAAGAGCAAGGTCAACTCCTGCGCAGACGTTGCCGGAATTTGTGCAACCATTTGAACTCGCGCAAAACCACTGGCGGGTTTCGGTACAACTGGCTCGTTCATCGTCAATAGTTTGCACTTCCAATAACTGAACTGATGGGCAGTCAGCTCGTGCTGACGACAGTAGCCTGCTTGGGATAGCCCAGAGGCTTGCCACTGCGCAATGTGTTGCCGCCAAAAGTCATCGCCTGTGTTGCTGTTGGTTGATGTCATGAATAGCTCCCATAATGTTAATACTGGGAAAGCTTGTCATGATTGGCGCGGGTTGGGAATAATGCGGAGAATTGATCAATTACTGGCGATGTTTAATCATGGTTATAGCAAGCGTGCTGTAATGGCATTTGATATTACCGGTTTACTCGGTGCAACACTCGTGATCGGGGAGCCAGAAAATATTGAGAAGTTAACAGAAGTCGGTTTACCCCCTACAGAACCAAGACGAAAGGATGCTCAGGCTGTCAAAAATCAGGGTTTACTACCGTCCATTGTAGACTGGTTGTTTAGAGGCGAACGGGGACTTTCCTCGGATGCAATGTGTGCAGCATTCTACGGTTTACCAAAAAAACAATCCTGTTGCTCATCCTCTTGATGTTGATGATCTTCGTCGCGATATTACATTTTTCAAATTAGTGCAACCATCTGATCTGCCCCGAATGAGCATATTAGGTGAGGTTTCGGTTCAATGGGCTGGAATTGTCAAAAATTGGGGCGATTTAATGGCAGCTTTTGAACATTCCCCAGAGACTATCAATTCGATCTTAAACCGGATTATTTCAAAATGAAAGCTAAACCCAAAGATGGCTGTCTTTGATTTAGCTACAGATTGTATGAGCAACCCCTATCGTCCCTTCTGAGACCGCCGGATAGGGAGTTAAGCGTTCATAAAACGGTCACTGGCAGAGTGGTACTACCGATATGGCTCGGCCAGTTAAATGCACGCCAGCACCAGTGAGTTAACTTTTCATCGCTAGCCTATAAAACCACGGTAGAATTGAGTTTTTCATCGAGATTATCTTCATGACAAAAGTCCATTGTGATCAGTGTGGTGACAGCGTTCCCAGCTACGATATAACCCACTACGGTAGTGACGGCAGCTATCGTGATCTGTGCAATCGTTGCCTTAGTGCAGCGGTGGCTAAGGTTTGTGGGTTGGATCCTATTGACTATGCTCGACTTGAGCCTATCGGTATCACTGACTGCGACGGCGGCTCTCACCAGTTCTATTTCACGACCCGTTTGCTTGGGCACATTGTCACTCTGGATGCCTTTGAACTGAATGAGGGGCAACAGGCGGGTTATCAATTTCAGATAATCGGTGGTCCAGAAGAAGACCAGTTTGCCTTATTGGGGCGCATGATCGGGAGAATACGCAAGTCTCTTTCCGTGAAAACAATTAAGGATAATGGTGATGGACATGGGTTTCAGATTATCGACATGCTGGTACGAGGGCGTATCACATGTGACACCTCCCTGGATACTACGACACCCATTGTAGTTATTGATGGCCAGGAAATATCATGGGAAGAATTTGGTCACATGATGAATTCATATGAAGGGTGGCAGTTCAAGCTGGAGATTCTTGATCGCAGTGATGAACTGTAGTCTTTTTGATAAGCGACCACTCAAAACGGGGAATTTTTTGTTTATGGGTCGCCCGTTGTCGACCCA